>Ga0156236_117_pt1 | contig 214974 bp, 205 predicted proteins | sample RifCSPlowO2_12_FD_107883 | JGI IMG/M metagenome (GOLD analysis project Ga0156236, IMG submission 107883) | Candidatus Lindowbacteria bacterium RIFCSPLOWO2_12_FULL_62_27
CAAAAGTCAAACGGATGTTCGGGACGCTCGACATTGAGACGCGCCGCTATTCAGTTCTTCGCGCCAAAGGGGGACTTCGCAAGGCCAACGGCAAAACAGTTGACCTCGGCTCCCGCATGGTCCTGATTGACGCGATGGGGATTGACCGCACGCTTCACGATATCCTGCTCGACATTCGGCAGACGAGCCGAAAAAACACAGACCCCAAACACGAGACGCCCGAGGACAGAGCACGCGCCGCCCGGATGCAATGGCACTACGACCCGATGACGCATTACGTCCCGCCTGAGTGTCGCGCCACGGCGTCGATGTTTCGCGATCCGGCGGACATGCCCGACCACTCGCTGAAAAAATTCGCCGACGGCACGGTCAGGGCTTTGACGGCGGACGAAATCTGCGAGCCATACCCGGACCTGATGCCCGGCGCTGGCGAGCCTTCGCCGTTCCCGGCAGTTGCCCGAGGGGAGAGCATCGACCCCCACGAGTTCCAGGTCGACACGGATCCAGCCCGTGAATTGAAATATGGCCACTTCGACCTGACTCCGGTTGTGCGCTTCCTGCACCGCCGTCGCTATCTGGAGTGGCTCGCCGCGTAGCCCGATCCTGAGCGGTCCCACCCCGCTCCGAAATGCTGGGATAAAAAATCGGGCCCCGAACCCCTCTCCCCTGCCCTCTCCCCAAGGGAGAGGGTGCGTTGGCGGCGCGGCCGCGCCGCCTTCGCCCCGCCGGTATGCTGAGGCGGGGCGTTGCTGGACGAGAACCCCGAAGCTCAAGCGCCGCATGGCTGAATGGGCGCGTGCGGACGCACGCGCTAAAGCATTCTGGCGCGCCGGCCAGTGGAGGTATCTGTGCGCGCCCAACAGCCAGATGGCCCTCCATGGCAGTCGGTCGGCGGTCATCCTGACCGCCGATCCTCCCCGCAGACCACACCCGACCACCGGCGATGTCAAAACATCGCCGCGAAAGCGGCTGTCACGTTGTGATCAGCCGCTTTTCATTCGCGGCAAACATTCAGTTCAAAAACAAGCAGGTCAAAAACGTCCTACCAGGGACGGCGACCCGGAAGATCACGGCAACAAGGCGTGACTCGTCGGCGTTGATTACCGCGCTTCATCCCCACATGGGTCGTGCAAATAACACAGTCCGACGGACAGGACTTGTAAAAACACTGCCAAGACGGTCGGGGTCACAGAGGCCTGACCCAGCGGTGAGCGCGGTCGGAAGTCCGCGTCGTTACAGAGCGCGTAACCTCTGAACACATATCTATCCCGAGCGAGCCCTCGCTCAAAATCGCCTCGAAGATCCCCAACCCCGGAGGGTGGGCACCCCGCACATCTCCCACCCGTGCGGCCCTCCGGAACATATACGACCCCGCGTTTGCATCTCTCCAGATCGGCGCGCCTCACAAGCGCGGGGTCACTGCCTTATATCCATCATTCCGGTGGCGTCTCCTCCACGCCACCGGCTTTTTTTCAAACAGGGGGGCGTGCGGCAAGTCCCAACTATTGACACCTGCATAATAATGTCCTAATTTCTGGGTGGGAGGTGGGAACCCATGAGATCTAAAGGAACCCCCGGGGAATTGGAACAAAGAAGGATCAAAGCCATCCAGTTGTTGGAGGAAGGACGAAGACCCGTCGAAGTGGCCAGGGTGATCGGAGTAGATCGCCGGAGTGTGAGGCGTTGGAAATCGGCCTATCGAAAAAAGGGCATGGATGCCGTCCGATATCCAGCCAAATGGGGAAGGCCGGTGAAAATTTCGAGCAAACAGAGTCGGCAACTGGAGCGGGATCTTCTGCGAGGAGCGAAATCCTGCGGGTTTTCGACAGATTTGTGGAGCTGCCCTCGGGTTGCCAAGCAGATTCAACGTCGATATGGAATCAGTTATCACGTCGATCATATCGGCCGTTTGTTGCGGCGGATGGGATGGAGTCCACAACGGCCAGCCCGACGAGCCATCGAGCGAAATGAAGTGGCCATCCGGAGATGGGTAAAAGAAAAGTGGCCCCGGTGTAAAAAAAAGCCCACGACCTGAACGCTTTTCTTGTTTTCATAGACGAAAGTGGCGTGTTGATGGCGCCCTTGGTCCGCCGGACGTGGGCCCCCATCGGTCAAACGCCCATTCTTCAACAGAGAACGCGATCCCATCAAAAAGTTTCGATGATCGCCGCGCTCTGTGTTCCTCCCAAACGTGATCGAGTTCGGTTGTACTTCCGATTGCATCCGAATGCCAATCTCAATGCCATTACGATTCGCGCCTTCCTGCGTCTTTTGATGCGCCATATCCCCGGCAACATCGTCCTGATCTGGGACAACCTTGGGGCGCATCATGGCAAGGTCATGCAAAGCCTTTTGCAAAAGACGCCTCGGCTCCATGTCTTCCGGTTTCCGCCGTATGCTCCGGAACTCGATCCGGTAGAATATTTCTGGAGTTATTTGAAAACGAAGCCGCTTGCCAACGATGCGCCGGAGGATATTGCCACATTGGCCACGAAGGCGCGTTCTCACAGTCGTTCGATACAGAGAACGGACAGACTCCTTCGCTCGTTCGTTCAACACAGTCCTCTCTCTTTGCGCCTCAGATAGGACATTATTATACAGGTATCAATAACGCACTGAAACCCCTCGACATAGATGAACCACTCGTTTCCACAAATCGCGCATGGCGCGAAAAACCCACAAAAACAGGAGGTTTGAGACCCATGAAGGTCCACACCACCTACGCCCGCCGCGTCAACCTCGGTGACTACGGCGAGCATGCGTTTTACAGCGTATCGATCGACAAGATGTTCGAGGGCGCGGCACTCTCGGACGCTACGAAGATCGCCCATGAACTCATGGCTGAATGTGAAAAGGCCGTCGTTCACGCGATCCATCGAAACGAACCCTCGTCGCAGGTCGGTACACCGCCGCTCGAAGTCCAGACGCAACTGGATGATCTCGCTGCGCAGTCGAAAGCCGCGCCGGTCCAGACAGAGACGAAAACGGTAGCGGTAGCTGAAACCAAAACCGCTCCCGTTGTCCCGGCGTCACCCGCGCCGTCCCCCGCTCCGAAAGCAGCGGCTCCGGCCACCAAGCCCAACGGCAACGGCAATGGTAACGGCAACGGCAAAAAGTCCGTCAAACGCCCGGACGATCCGGCCAGCCCCGCGCAAGTCAGCCTCTACGAAAAACTCTCGCGGCGCTACGAAAAGTCCACGGGCCAATTGCTCGACAACGCCGTCGGACTCGCCGGCGCATACTTCGCGGACATCAGCAAAGGCCACGCGTCCGAGATCATCGACAAGGCTCTGGAACTCGTCGCGAAAACCGACCGCACATCCAAGGCCGAATCGCCCAACTCCGCGCCGGGCAAGAAAGCCTTCGTCCTCGCCCAGCCTCGCCAGCTCTCCTACGCCGAGTCGCTGATCAATCAGCTCGGCCGTCTCATCGGCGAGACCAACACCCACGATTTCGTGGAGTCGACGATCAAGGAGCTTTGCAAAGGCCGGGTTTACCCCCTGCCGCAGCTCTCCAGCTTCAAAATCTCCAAGCTCATCGACGCGCTCAAAAAGAAAGTCGTCGAATCCAAAAACGGCGAGCTTGCCCACGCCGGCGTCGCCCACGACGACAACGTCCCGTTTTAAGCAAGCACTGACCCCGCGTGGCGGGGTACACCACGCAGCCGGCGAGGTTCCACCCCTCGCATGGTTGTTTGAAAAGGAGTGATCGACTTGAACAATGGCAAGGTCTATCTTTCCGCGAGCAAGATCACCGCCTACCTGTCCTGCCCGCATAAGTTCCGCCTGCGCTACATCGACCAGGTGCCAACGCCGAACCAGACGTTCTTCATCGTCGGCACCGCCACCCACGCCGGCGTCGAGGCCATCCACATCGGCAAATCCCTGCAGGACGCCCTGACGGAAGCCTCTCTCTCGGTCGACGCCGCAACCAGCAAGGAATACGACAACGCTCTGACGCCTGCCGAAATCAACGACCTGGTCCGCACGCTGGTCACGACCTATCACGAGCAGGCCATCCCGCTCAAAATAACCGCCGTTGAAACGCCGTTCCAAATCGACGGCAACAACGTGGTTCTGACCGGCACGGTTGATGCGATGGTCGAAGGCAAGACCGTCCTCGAAATCAAAACCGCCAAACGCGCCTGGTCTCAGCCCCAAGCGGACTTGCAGATCCAGCCGAGCGTCTACGCATTCGGCTTGGCCTTCGAGAAAAAACTCCCCGGCCCGATCGAAGTCATCTACCGCGTGATCGTGAAGCCGACCAAGAAGTTCCCGAAAGGCCAGCTCATGGAGCTTCGTACGATCCGGACAAAGGAGCATTTCGACCACCTGATCGCGACGATCAACCAGGTCGGCAAAGCCGTCAGCGCCGGCATCTTCCCTCGCAACGTCACCCCGGCCTGCGGTTGGTGTGAATTTCGACGGCTCTGCCTTGGCGGCACGCTGCCCAACTACGACCGACCGGATGGAGGGAGTGTCGCGGGATACAGGGATGTATCAGGAGCGACCGCGGAGAACGGGGGTGATTCAGAATGAGCACGGCAACTGCCACGCAGGACTTTACCCTCGAAAAGTACGACCGATTCTGGGCGGTCTTCGACCCGGATGGAAATCTCGTGACACTGACCGTCTATAAAAAGGGTGGGTTGGAGGTGATTCGTCGTCTCAAGGGTCCCGCCGCCCAAATCCAAGACAACCCACTCGCGTAATTCATGGCCGTCTCTGCGTTGCGGAGACGGCCGCTTTTGTTTTCTAAAAGGAGGTGAGGATAAATGAACAAGGTCTATCAAATCATTACCGAGCGCATCATCGACAGAATGAAACAGGGGATCATCCCGTGGCAGCGGCCGTGGCACGCGCGCCAACAGACCCCAAAAAATCTTGTCACGAAACTGCCCTACCACGGGACAAACTTCTTTCTCCTGTGGTCGCTGGGGTATGAAAGCCCGTACTTCCTCACGATGCGGCAAGCCAACGAACTCGGCGGCTCTATTCGGGCGGGAGAAAAGGCTTTGCCGGTCGTGTTCTGGAAGATCCTCAAATTCGACGAGGAAATTTCTTCGGATGGACAACCCAAGAAAGTACCCATGCTTCGTTACTACCATGTGTTCAATTCGTCCCAATGCGAAAATCTCGCCGGTAAAATTCCCAGCTACACGGACGTGGACAATCCATTCTCGCCAATCGAAGCCGCGGAACTCGCCGTCGATAACATGTCTGCGCGCCCGTGCATCGAACATGGCCATACGCGCGCGTACTACAGCCCCGTGAACGACTTGATCTGTCTGCCTTCGCCCGAAAGATTCGACCGGCCGGAGGACTACTACGCAACGCTCTTCCACGAGCTCGTTCACAGCACCGGCCATGCCACAAGACTGTCCCGCCGGGATTGGCTGTCGGGCGACGACAAACACGACGCCTATTCAAAGGAAGAACTGGTCGCCGAAATGGGCGCAACGTTTCTCTGCGCCGAAACCGGCATCTTGGCCTCACAGGTTGATCGTTCGGCGGCGTATATTCAAAGCTGGATCGAAACATTCGAAAACAACCACCGCCTGATTTTCACGGCCGCAACCCACGCCCAGAAGGCGGTTGACTTCATTTTGAACCGCATGGCGGTTCACGTAGCTTCGAATTGATACACGAAGGAGGGCAACCCATGTCCAGCTCCATTCACCGCATCGGCAAAAGCGGCATCCCGGTCTTTTGTGATGGCCGGGACCCCGCGCTTGACAATTTCCGGCTCACGGAGTCCGACCCGCGAAAAGTCATCCTCGCCGTCGCCTTGTCCCACGCCCGGGCGGTTGCTATCGCCTACATGCGAAAACACGCACCCCATCTCCTGACCGAGATGGATAACCTGCTCCCGCCCATGGCGGAGAAGGAGCACGCACATGGCTTCCCGTAGCACCACCTACGCCGGCGTCCCGGCGCTCGTCATATTTGACCGCACCCTGAACATCAGCCGCATCATCACGCCAGCCATTGCCAGAATTATTCTGGACCATGTGGACGACATCCGCGATTTCCTCTCCAAAAACGAGCCGTTTATCTCCGAGGAATTGGACAACCGTCAACTACGTCGCGCACAACAGGGCGATTGACGTCCGATCCGCCTTTACACCGCACGGCCGACTCTATTAATATTCTGACTTTGATTTATAATGTGGTAGAATTACACAGTGAAATGAGGATGGCCAGATGAAATTGCATGTATATCTCGACACGTCGATAATCAGCGCGTACTTTGATGAACACCTGAAAGAAAGACAAACGGAGACGCGGCACTTTTGGAAACGTATCGGCGATTTCGATGTCTCGACCGCCGAAATTACTCGTCAAGAAATATTGCAAACGACCGATGGAAATTTGAAGAGTAAAATGGAGGGGTTGCTCGAAGGATTCTCGATCCACTCGCTGACGGAAGAAATGCAGGGCCTGGCACAGCGATATGTTGATTCGGGTGTCTTTACGCCAGTCATGCGCAACGATGCCTTGCATGTGGCGGCATCCGTATTGACGAGGCAGGATATTCTGCTGTCTTGGAATTTCAAGCACCTTGTCAATCGCCGCCGGAGGGCAAAGGTCAATGATGTCAATATTTCATTGGGTCTGCCGACCATTGAAATATTGTCACCGCCAGAAATTTGAGGAGGCTGACATGAAATATTTCAACTACAGGAAAGTGGCGCGAGAGGCAAAAATTCCGGCGGGTAAATTAGACAAACTGCGTCACTCCATTCGCGACGAGTTTCCCACCGATGATATGATGTACGAGCTCCATTTGCTCCGTGCGTGCATGGCCATAAAGGATGGCTATATCACAGTCGATGAGGCTCTAAAATCCGAATCTCCGGTTAAGGCCTAAAAACTGCCAAAGCCTCCAGAGAGGAAATTGAACATACCCCCGATCGTGTATGAAATGAAACACCATGGAATGATTCTGACCGGCCGCGAAGCAGGGGACGACGCCTATCCTGCGTTAAAGACGGCCATGGAAAAAGTAGCCGAACATGGAATGTTGGTCCTGTCCTTTGAAGGCGTCAAAATGATCACGACATCCTTTGGTGATTCGTGTATCGGCCAGATCCTCGTGGATATCCGCGAAGGACGATTTGGAAATCGCAAATTGGCCGTCCGCGATGTTGGAAATGCCGCGCTTGCCGCAGCCCTTGCCACGATTGCCGAAATTGCGGCGGCCCCCCTGCCATTGGCCCCAGCCTGACCGTAGAATTTATTCGATCAACTTCCAGACCCCAACCGCCGACCCAATCGCGCCAACAAATCCCAGCCACACCCGCCAGTTCCAATCGAGTTGTTTGGCATGACTCGCCACCTTCTCCGTCAACACCGCGATTTTGCCGGTGAGCTTTGACTCGATCGTATCCATCCGTCCGTCGAGTTTCGCGTTCTGGATCCGGATCTCCGTCAGAAGTTCCATCTGTTCATCCTGTTTGCCATTCAGATTATTCAGCGCCGCCAGGATTTCCTCGTTCTCGCTCATGGCCTCGTCCCCTCCGATTTGCCGAATAGCTGTGCTTTCTCCCACGTCCGCGCGCCCACATACCCCAGCATGACCGACCCGAACAGCCAGAACATCGGCTCCGGAAATTCGATGGGCGTCCGGCCAAGCAGTGGCACCACCACGTAGTTCCAAAGCAAAATAAAATTGCAGATGTAGAGAAACAACGGCCGCGCGCGGCTGGTGAATTTGTCCCCGCTCATCGTCTCGGCCCGGATGTTTTCGCCGGCCACCTTCGTGACCTCGATGTCGTGCCCCCGGACCGCCAGCTCAAATTCGTGCTGGAGGGTCATCTCCTGCATCCGAAGTTTGGCTTTGACCAAATCCGCCGCCCGCTTCTCGTCCGCCGTCTCGACAAATTTATCGATCACGTCCCCGATGGTCTTGACGACACCACCGGCGTTGCCGCCCTGAAAAAGGCCGCCGAACAATCCAAGTAAGTTCATGCGATCTTCACCCCCGCCCGAATTCGAAGCTCCGTTGCCACGGTCTTCACAAATTCCTCGAACGGGAATTTCTTTCCCGGGCAATCCTTCTCCTGAAACCGGCTGTGCGGATAAATCACATTGGCGTTCTCGTGGATTCCCTCGCGGAGCAACGCCACGCACAACCGTACCCCGCTCTCAAACGTCAGCCGTGACAATTCCTCCTCGTTGAAATTCCCCGCAAAACAAATCCCGATGCAGGATGAATTGACCCCTGCCGGCATCACGATCTTGCCGTCCAGCGATTTCGTTGCCTTGGTGTGGCTCCCCGGTCTCTGCCAGACCCATCGGGCCTTTTCCCCGGCATCCGAAATCCAAATCCCGCCATCCTCCTCGATCCCGAAGTGGTATCCCATGTCCGAGTAGCCTCTCCCGCCGTCCGCTGCCGGCTTCACATGAAAATTCGCATACGCCTGAATATCGTGCCGCTCCGTTTTCGCGTTCGCCGCGCCGTGATGAAGGACGATCCCTACCCATTCTCGTAAATTGCCGCGGACCACTTTCCACACATCCGCAACCTCGATCTTCCGGATCGGCCAGTTACCGGATGGGGATTCCACAGACTTTCGTCTTTCCCGTATGTGTGGGCATGTCCGTTTTCTGCTTGACCGCTCGAAGCTCCACCGTCGGCACCGCCGCATCCTGCCCTGCCGGAACCGCCGTCTCCCCTGGAAAATAATCTTTGTAGAACGCATAAGCGAGACACCGCGCCGCATCGACGATATGGTCATCCACCTTCGAATACTTCGGCCGCCCACGCGACAAATCCACCGTATGATTCCGGAACTGGTAGAGAAGATCGTCATCATCCGGCAGGCCGAGATTCCCCCGTTGCAACATTGACACGAGCGCATCCGTCGCCCAGACCTTCGAGTTCTTCCGCATCCCATCGCCCACGACGAGATTGCTCGAAAAATCAAACGGCAGAAGCTGGCAACGAAATCCCCCGCGGTATTGCAAATTCTCACACACCGGCGCCCCCACGCCCGTCGCGTCAATGGCCATGTACCGAACCCTTATCTCCTGGTCCACCGCTTTCAGTACGTTCTCAATCTGCGGCCACGACGCCCCAATCAGGGTGATGATTCCGATCACATCCAGATCGTCACCCGATGCCATGGATGGCATCGCACCCGTAGTCGGTGTTTCTGCGTAGCCCGGAGGGCGTAGCCGCCGACGAAGGGTGTCGGCCTCGGCAAACAAAATCTCGCACGGGCTTCCCGCCGACGTCCCAAGATCGCATCCAACCAATAGCTCTTTCGGCCGCTCCGCCACAAAATCTCGCAACCGCCGAAGGACGTCCCCTTCCAAATCCTTAGTCTCCGCTCCCACTACCCGCACCCTCAAAAACTCTCCCTCGTAAATCGCCCGGTCGATGCACTCGGCCGAAAATACGCCGGCCATGATATTGCCCCAATTCGCCCGGATCTCGCGGTCGTACCCTTCCGGTCCCAGCTCCTCCAGAAGCTCCCGCTTTTTCTCCTCCGTCATATTCGGATTTTCTTCGCCGGAAATATGGAATTCCTTGTACCCCATCTTGGGGTCCGTACACGCCCGGTAGAAATGCTCGCGCTTGCCGGTCGGCGTCGAGGACAGAATCGTTAACGCCGCCGGCGCATTGATCGACGTCGGCCCCTCGGCCGCCCAGAACGCTTTCGGCATGTAGTCCGCCTCGTCGATGATTTTCACGTCGTAAGTCTTCGACCGCGGCCCCTCGCCCTTGTCGCCTGGTCCACGAAAGTCGATGAAACTCCCGTTCGGAAGAATGATCCTTTTATATGGAGACAACCGAATCCGTATGGCCGATCTTGCAAGATCGCGCTCGGCCTTCCGGTCCATGCCTTCGTGAATCATCAGCCGCATATCCTCGTTAGATTCCATGAGCGTCCGTGTCCGATCGTAAAGCGTCTCCGCCCAGTCGTCCTTCGCCGAAGCCATCAAAATCCGCGCCCCGCGCAGGATCGCCGCCGGGCCGCGCGTGGCTGGGCACATCTTCACCCACGCAAAATAGAGCGCGATCAGCGCCATGCACTCGGTCTTCCCGAATTGACGGCCGATCCGGTAGGCGATCTTGTTGAACTGATGAATCGCCCGAAGCATCCCGTCCTGCCTTGGCCTGACCCGCCAGTCGAATTTTTCGTTCGCCCAGAGGACGATATCCGTCAGTGTCGCAATCCGATTCCGCGCTCCCTCGTCCCGAATTTTCGATAAAGGACTTTCCATGACCGCCGCCGTCCCGCTCATCCCTCATACACCCGGATCGACTTGGGCCGCGCCAGCGCCGCGCGCCTGGCGATTCCGGGAACTGGATCTACCAGAAACGGACCGAGCGTCTCGTAGGCTCGCCGTTCAAACTCACGCTTTTGGGTTTGCATGAGATCGATCCGCCTCGACCCTGCGCCGGCGGCCGCGCCAGCGGACATCGTCTGGGTCGTATTCCAAATCGCCGCGTCAAGCAAAAACGACATGGCCAGCTCCGCACCACCGCGCCGAAACCGCGGATCGCTGATGTTCGCCGATGGCTTCAGCCGTTCTTGAATGAACGCCGACGCCTTGATGAGCGATGCGATAATGTTCTGGTCGGTGATCCTTGTCGCGCTGTGCCGGTAGGTCAATTCAATCGGCTCGGCGTTGGGCCCAAGCCACCGGAATCGCCCAAGCATATAATCGATCTCGTATAATCCGGATGCGCTCCATGAAGGAAGAGGGTTTGGAAAGTTGAGACGCCGAACCGTTTCCGTGCCTGTTTCGATGAGGACGTGTTCCAGATTTTGGCTGAACGCAACCCCGTTGATCGCAGGGATGGTCGTCAACTGCTTTGTAATGAGCCCAGTGTCCACGCCGAAAATGATCTGCATCTCTGACTTCATCCCGTCCAGATTTATGAAAACGATGTGCAGTCCGGTAAACGCTGTCAACCTCGTCGCCCGAAACGTCCGAACCCGCACCACCATCCGAATCGGCACAATCCGCCCGACACGAATCCGCGCCTTCGCCCGCGCGATGACGTTGACCAGCCGAAGATGGGTGTTAGCCCGAACCGGTGCAACCTCTCCCGCCCGGATCCGCGTCGCCCCGCGAACGAACACCCGCGGCCCCACGCGGACTTTGGAATTTCCCCGAGTGATCCCCCGCTTGCCGATAATAAAGTCCGTGCCGCCTCGAACAAACGAATTGACCAAATGTAACGATGGCACGATCGACGTGACACGGTTCTTGAACACCGACATGAAACTTTTGCCGCGCACCTTCGTCCGAACCAAAAGCCGCGGCGCGTCAATCGCCATCGTAACCGCGGCGCCCGTCGCGGTGGGTCCGGACACGATCGGCAACTGCCTGTAATTGGGCACGGGATTCGTGTTGCTGCCTTCCAATCGAGATACCGCCCGTACCCAAACCCACTGTGCCCCGTTAGGGACGGACGTCGTAATGACGATCTGTGCGTCGACAAACCCGTACACCTGTGCCGCAAACTGCGCTAGAATTCCAATCGACTGTCCCGGATAAATCTGGACGGACAATCCGGCCGGCCCGGGATCCGAAAAATCCTGGCCGATTGGTTTGAAATGTAGCCGCGAGAAAAAATTGGGCGTGGGCGAGCTGATATGAAACGTCCGAAGCGTCGGCCCGGCGAAATAGTGGTCTTCCGCAAAATGCAGAACGCCGGTCCAGAGATGAAAATAATTTATTTCCGAATCTTGCCGATCATCCGTAAACTGAATGACAAACGCGTGCTCCGCGCTGCCTGCAACCGGAACGCCTACGCCATACACTTCGTCGAGCGTAGGCATGGGGCTTAGACCGCAAGCTCAATCGAGTTGATCACCAGCTTGATGCCGACATAGTTCCCAACCGCCGTTCCGGGCGGAATCGTGACGCGAACAAACATCTGCGTCTCGCTCGGACCGGCCGCAATATTCGGCAGCGGCTGCGACGCCCCAGGCGAGGCGCTATCCAGCCCCGCCTGCGTCGTCGCCATCCGGATCATCACCGCATCAATCACCGGATCTGAATCCTCGATCGTAATCAGCAAATTTTGATATTGCTTTGTCGAATCCGCGTTTCGGACAAACAACCCCTGGTCCCGGCTCTGTCCAGCCGTCCCGTCAAATGTCACGTCATCGAATATCGCCGCGCCCGACTGCCCGGCATCATCCGCAATCGGCCCGACCCCCCCAGCCGCCTTGAAGAAATGTAGCGCCATGGTTCACCCCGAATGGAAGATGGGGGAAAAGGAGAGAGGGGCGCCGTCCCCCCCTCCCTCCCCCCTATAACGCCAGTTCTTTACCGGCCGTTAAATCTGTATAACCACCCGCGCATCCTTGTACAGAATCGCAAAATCGACATTCAGCGTGATGTAGGAGCGGTCCCACTGTTTTGAAATGAGCTTGTCGCTCTCCACCGTCACGTCGTTTTCCGTGACCTTCACGACCGCGAACGCCTTGTCCAGAATCGTCACCTGGTTGTCCGGCTGGTTTCGGAGCGCGTCGAGCGTCAGGCCCAAGGGACTCGGCGTCTTGCCCGTCCGCGCGAAATCGAACACCAGCGGGTCCTTGAACTCCGCCATGTTGAGAATCTTCCGCTTGGTCGTCGCACTGCAGAGGATGTTGGTCGGCGTGAAATTCCGATTGTCCATGAGTTCGACAAAGCCCATGGTCAGGTCCTCGTACACGAGCGCGCCCGGCGTGATGACCGGAATCGCCGTCGGCGCCGACTCCGTGGAATTGCCCACCCGCAGAACCTCGCCGCACCGGTTGTCGAGCTGGATCCCGACCCTCTGGCCGACCCGCTCCAGATGCACTCGGAGCATGTTGATCTTCATCCGCCGCATCGCCTCGTAGGACGCGATGATCCCACGGCCCTTCTTGCCGATCACAACGATCCGGTCACCGTACTTGATCTCGCTCTCCGGAATGTCCGCACCCTCGGCAACGTCGAGGGCCTCCTCCTCGGCCTCGTTCTCTTTCTCGTCCACGTACGGCACCTGATACGAATTGCCCTCCGCCGTTTCCTCGCTCGCCACGAGCCGGTTGTGAATAGGCCGGTGCCGCAGGCCCGAGAGAACGCCCTCCCGCACGATGTCCGGAAAGAGCCACTTCGCGTTTGGATCCGACGAGAAAAATTTCTCGATCGTGCAGTTCGGCAGATCGATCTTGAACTGGTCCCGGCAGTAATCCCGGATGTTCGACCCCGTGACCTTGAAATACTCGCCGTACGTCGCCCCGACCCGGTTTAGCTCAAAGTACAACCGCTCGCCCCGCATGTCCTTGAGCGCCCCGACGTCCTGGGTAAAGAACTCAATCTTGTCGACCATCTTTTCCATCAGTTCCGTTGTCTTCATGTTCCGCCGACCTACCTTTCCACGTCCACGGTCGTGCCGGCCGTGTCCACCGCAATCACCAGCCACCGGCCGGTCGGAGCTGCCTTGACCTTGCCGGCCGTCGCGCTCCCCACAACCGACTGGCCCACCACGGGGGATGCGCCAGCGTACGAAAATCGCAGGACGCCATTCATGACGACCGCCGTCAGCGCCCCATCTTTGTTCACCAGCTTGTCCAGCACCTGCCCATGCACTTCCGCCCCGTCCGGGCTGTGCACGACGGTGTAGCTCCCGTTGAACGACACCGCCTGTCCTTCCGACAAATTCGCCGTCCCCGCACTCGGCGCCGTCGCCGTAACGACAGGGCTTCCGCGCAAGGGGCCTCCGACTTTAGCCATTGATGTTCACCCGCCTATCCTGAAATAGTGGTGCGCCCTCATTCAGCATGTCGCGCACCTTTGCCTGCCGTTCATCGCCGGCGTGCTGGCCATCAAACGGCGCATGGATCGACTGTCCGGCCGCCGGAAACTTCTCGTCCACGCGCTTTCGAAGCCCCTCGATTTCCTTCTTGAGATCGTCCACCGTCAGCGCCGCGAGTTTGCGTTTCGTGTTGTCGGAATTGAATCCGTTGCCATCCACGAGTCCGGCTAATCGGTGCGCCTCAAACGCGAGGTCCTCGCGGTATTTCTTCCCCGCCTCGACCTCCGGCTGTGCCTGCTCGTATTTCGCCCGCAGGTCCTCGTACGCCGCCTGCGACTCTTTCAGCGAGGCGGAGAGCCGGTCAAACTCGGCCTGAAGCCCATCCGCCTTCTCTCGAATCTTCGCCATCTCCGCATCCCTTTCCCGAAGGTCGCTCTGCAGTTTTTTGATCTGCTCGTCCTGCCGGTCCCGTTCGGCCGTGGCATCCGCCGTCGCTTTCCCAAGTTCCGCCACGCGCCCATTCAGCGCGTCGATTTCTTTCTGCCGTTCGCCCAGCCTGGCAATCGCCTCATCCGCCTTGTCCACCGCCGTTTTCAGCGCCCGCTCATGTTCCTCCTTGAGCGCCGCCAACGCCGTCTCGTGTTCAACCTTCAGTTTCTGAATCTCATCCATATTTCCCTCCCGATTTTGTTTTTCTTCTGGCTCCTGGCTTCCGGCTTCTGGCTTCTCCAGGGATTTCACTATCGCCTCCACCCACGTCCGCGGATTCGCCGGAATCCCGACGATCGACACCTCCAGCAGTTCAATGTCATCCAGCACCCGCACCTGCCGCCCGCCGGTGTCCTCGATAAATGTCTTGAGGATCCGCCCGCCGACCGACAGCGCCAGCTTGGTCTTGCCCTTGAGCTTCGCCCAAAGTTGCCGGATCTTCGGCTGTGCCTCTTCGCCTTCAAGCTGAAACACAACCTCAAATTGTCCTTGTGGATTGATGGCCGCCTCGACTGCCCGGCCGAGAGTGTTTTCCCAGGAATGAAAATGATCTCCGAACAGCGTCAAATTCGCCTTCGCCGTCTCCGCCATCCGCGCCAGCGCATTCTTGCTGAACCGCTCCCCATGCCGATCAATCTTGTCGTCCGACGCCACCCCGCGCAGAAATCGCAGTTCATTCCCCTGCTCATCCTGCTTGGTGAAAATCTCGACCTGCCCCGTATGGAACCGAAAGTCTACACCCGCGTCCGTCTTCATGCTGGGCGCAATGCGTGACATTGAAAAGAATGTCAAGAAATATTTTTTGGCAGCGGTGTGAAAGACACAGTCGTAATTGTTACTCGATCTTGTTGGTGGGAATGAAATTCGTATGTGAATGTGAATTCGCGCGTGATTTTATGCGGTGGTTAATTCCCATAAAACAATCTCGGGTGGGCAAAGAAACCGCACGCGCGGAGAGCCACGGCCTTCAAGACCAATCCCTCTCGAAACGTACAGAATCATATCGCCCACCTGGTATCGACCCGATTCGAAGCGCTTCCCATATAGTGACGACGTATATAATGCGCCATAGAAGGGCAGGCAAACTTGCCCGCCATGAGTATGACCGGACAATTGAAGATCAATGGCCATCCGGGCCGCATCAGGCGCGATATCCGGCGTGTGATACAGCAATAAGGTAAATCGGTTGGACTGGCCATCTAGGACAGATTGAAGGCGAGGGGCATCTACAAAAGGTTTGTGCGTGCAATCAATACCCACGAGATTGATTATGTCGCCTCGAATGTCCACCGTAATCGTTTCGTTTCGAACCAGTTTGATCGGCAAGTCCTCGAAAAGATTTTCTACAATGTCCGCCTTGTCGACCACGGGACTGCCCGTTACGGCATAGATGCCAAACGGGGCCGAAAGCGTGCGCAGTACTTCCCTCGCGTCCTCCCATGTTTCCTGCGCGTAGATATAGGAAAGATTCAGATAATCGCCGGTGAGAACAATCAAATCGGCCGATATCGACCGAACCTCCTGGATAAGCCGCCGCTCTCGTGATGTGATACGCTCGATATGCAAATCCGAAAGATGGAGAATCCGGATCGGCATATTTGATTTCAATTTCTTTGACCGTAACATTTGGCAGCTGACTCGAAGCTGCTGTGGTTCGATCCAAAATCCATAGACAACGAGTAGTGTCCCAATGAGATGGGCAGGAATGAGAAACTGAAACGGCAAGAACGCCCACGGAATTCTGAGGCAAGCCAGCATAAGGGTTGGCGGCTTGGCCGGACCGAATGATCTCCCGGTAGCAGGAAGTGCGGCCAACAGCGCCCAGTCTGAAAGGAAAAAAACATATGGGATGACGGCATATGGCCACTGGCCACGCGCTGGAATCCAGGCAAGGCCGAAAAGGATTGCGGCAAAAATTGCTGACGGTAACCGTTCTACCTTGTCCAGAATATCCAGAAGTGAGTTCCTCCACCCGCTGCCAGTGCCAGGGAAACTGCTGTGTTTGGAGTAGTCAGCCCTGGACATGGAGGGACCATCGGCGGAATTGAACCGCCAACCCCCGCGCATCGTCAACCCCCGACAAACCCTTTTGCCATGTTCCAGACCGCTTCAAAGAAATTGCTCTGGATCTTCCGGAACAGGGCAAACGACTCTGGATTGCCGACGAAGGGCCTCAATATCCACGACATCTGGGCCCCGACAAACCCGTAGATCAATATCCAGATTCGCAGAATCGTGAGGTTCGGCTCCCGCCCACTGCGCTCCGCCAGACTTGTCATGGCTCGCCAGATCCACATCACCCCGAACGCGCCTGCAATGGCGCACATCGCCACGTTCAGCAGCGTGATAAAATCGTGGCCGCCGGCTGAGATCGCGAAAAACAGCAGGATCGGCGCAAACGACGCCAGAATCGTGGCCGTCAAATACGCCGCCATGGACAGCACCGCCGTGCACTGGAGAAACGAGAGTTTCGACCCCAGAATCACATTGAACGTAAACAGCGCCGGCAGGCAGATCAGAAGCGACAGCACGATCAGGGTGGGCACTTTCAGGCCGGCTGCCGGAATCTGCCACCCCGCCGCGAAAAACCCTAGCCCCAGCCCATAGATCACAGAAAACGCGAGCGTCCACCGTGCAAAATACGCGATCGTGGGTAAGAGATCCTTCCCCTCGGCGATTTGCGCATAGAGTCTCTCCGGAGCCCGCAGGACCAGCGTCCCGGGCGTGGCATTCGGCGGTATGGGTTCTTCTTCGAAATCGTCTTCCGGTTCCGGCTCCGCGGGCCGTTCACCGGCAGTGTCGGTTGAAACGGTGTCCATCTGGCATCACCTCCTCAACGGAATCCCTGGCCGTAGGTCAGGGCCTTGTTGATCAAGGCATCATCCGGAGGTGATACACTTCACATCTGGGCTGCGGCTTTCAATGAGGAAATATAAAGAACAATTCCGAGCGTGCCACATCCGGTACGCTCACATGACGTCTACAAATCTATCCCGAACGATTTCGAATTGCAAGTATTTGACCAAACACCTTCCCGGTCCTTAATCAACATGGCCACGTATTTTACCTGCTCGTCCAAGCGGCCAGTAAATGGAAGTCACTTTTCCAACAATGTCCTTCCGCTCTACAAATCCCCAAAAGCGGCTGTCCTTTGAGAAGTCGCGGTTGTCGCCCATGACAAAATATTTGCCGGGCGGCACGGTCAACGATTTCATATCGTCCCGGTCCGGCAGATAATTTTTGTCTCTATGAATGGCGTAAGGTTCAATGACGGGAGTGTCATTCACGTAGACCTCTTTCCGGACGATCTCGATCCTGTCGCCGGGTACTCCAACAAGGCGTTTGACAAAATGTTTATGCTCCGCTTCAAACCAAAAAACAATAATATCTCCCCGTCCTGGCTCACCGACCTTATAGTGCAGCTTCGAGACCAGCATTCGATCGTCCTTGATCAAAGTATTCTCCATCGCCGCGCTGGGAATGAAGAATGCCTGGGCCACATGTTCTCGAATGGCGAGTGCCAGTGTCAGAGGCCCGACGAACATCTCGACAATAATAGCCACAACAAGCATTTTCACTCTATCGGGCATTTCGTTTTCCTTCCGGGAACGGCTTCGGTAGGCATCAATGAGTACCGGTATCAGGATTATGATGGAAAGAATCTCATTCAAAATCTTTTCCTCGGCCTTGGATAAATTGAGCGTTCCCTCCTCAATGTAATGCAATTGAGCATAAAACACGAAGCATATCCCAATGAGAATGCCGACGCCCTTCGCCCATTCTCTATTGAAGAATTGTCCAAGGCTGGGAAAAATCACAGACAGAAACACGGCGATCCATGGTTTGGAAGAACGATGAGGGCTTGTTTTGGATATACGGTAGGCGTCGACAAGCACATAAATCTGTGAAATCGCACAAACACAGATCAGGAAAACCGCCGCCGGTGTCAGCCCCTGAAAGAAACAGAAAAGAGCAGCGATGACCGAGAGATTAACGGCACAGAAAAATACAATTCCACGCGTTTTCTTCCCGCATAAACACTGGCCCCAACCGGCAACGAGCATGCTCCAGCAAACAAATTCCCATGGCGAACGCGCCAGAGGGGTAAGCGGCGGCGCGGTATTTTTAATCACAATACTCACGGCTTCCCAGGCGTTACATGATTCGATGGTTCTTTTGAATCTAACGAATCTCTTCCCTGTGGACGAATCTGTTGTTCAACTCTCTGCTTTTTGGCCGCCTCCATGGCCTTTATCAATTTGGGAATGGCCAGAGCGGTAAGAATCCCAAGAATCGTAATGAGCCATAAGATTTGGATAGTACTGTCAAAAACCACCGATCTCTTCTTCGTTTTAGGATCCTCGTCCGTATAAAAGACTGACATATTATTTGCGGTTCATAGCCTTATTACAGTAATTTCAGGCCTACAGTTAAATCGAACTGGGAATGCGTAGGTCCCAATTCCAGGATTTACATATAGTGGCCCGGCTGGTGTATGAAACAATCCCTTATCGTAGTTACCCACCCCCGGCGGGAGGATCAAAGGTCCCAAGAACGGAACTCTCACCTGGCCGCCATGGGAATGGCCAGCCAGAATGAGATCGAATTTTTGCTTCAAGTAACTCAATTCGTCGGCCATTTTAGGATAATGCACCAACAAAATCCTTTTCGCGCCATCCGTTTCATCGAATCGATTTTTTGTGAAATAATCCTGAGAAAATCCATCTATCCCGATGATCTCAATATTTTCTTCGGGAATTCGGACGCGTTCGTTAACGAGCCAATCCCCGCCCGTCCTGCCAAATGCCGCCTTCATGACATTGAAAGGCGCGTTACTCCAGTGATCATGATTTCCCGGTACTCCATAAATCGGGCATTTTATTTTTGTCATAAAATCGAGTGCCTCGTTTAAATAATGAGCGTCTTCCACGGTGTCTCCCGTAAAACAGACAAATTTCGGGCTGATGGCGTTGATCTTTCTGACCACGCATTCGAGATATGATCCATCTCCTTTGTAGTGGAGATCCGTAATGTGGATGATTGTTCTTTCCCGGTTTGCATCAGATAACTTTATCTCTTTGACATCAATCCATTCTGACTCGATCAGAATGGGGTATGCGGTGGCCACCGCGATGGTGGAATAGACCCCGATACGGATAAAGTTACGTCTGCTGATTTTCATCCTATTTTTCGGGTGCTGGGTTCTGACTACCGCTTTCGACAGCAGGCGGCTGTTTCCGCTCCATATCCAACTGCAACTTGGTAACCTTCCACGAAACCAAAACAACAATGGCTATAAGTGTCACGGCGAGAGAACTGAACAGTATTATTTTGAAAAGCAAAGGTTTTTTCGCGTATTCATCCGACATCGATTCTTGCTGATTGCCAGAATAATCAGAATAAAATTTATCGTCCAGGTTCGAGGGCACAGGATTGACAGTATAACGTTCCTCGGCATCGCGCGTCATCTGTCCTTCCGCGATCAATCGTTGAGTAATTTGGATAATGCGCCGCTGAGATATCGCAATGCTTTTTTTGTCCAGTTTTCCAATATACTGAATGTCCTCCTCCATCATTTGCGCGGCTCTTTTTGACATGTTGGAGTAAATCAGCGCTTTGATCGCCGGTACCGTATCGATCAACGCGCATGCCAGCTCTCTTGTATCGACTTCCCGCAATACACGACGAATGGCGTATTTATCCAATTTTAACAAAAAATCGAACGGTTCAGATTTGTATTCCAAGTTTCTTGAAATGCCGGGCGATATTTCATCAAGAGCGTCAAGGAACGCCTGCTCGTGAAGCGGGTGCATTTGATGTAGAACCCATGAGAAAACGGCTTGAGGTGAAGTATGCGGCGGGGTATCCGTTAATTTACCTTGTCTCCAAAATTCTTTGGATGAGCCATCGAACGGCCCTTCGTATGGATGAATGCCAAATATCGCCAAATTCAGAAGCCTGCGCGGGTCCTTATTACTTAATTGGTCAAGTATACTAGCGTCGAGTACATCGCTCGGGCTCTTCACAATCGCGTCCAGATCATCCGCGGACACAGTGTGGGCATCTTTCCATTTTTTGCTCAGAACCTCTCTAACAGCTCGAATTAATCTGCGTTCTTTCGGTGTCAAATCGTCAAATGTTTCTGTCATCGCAACGGGGACCTCCCGTAGATATTGGTCATGAAAAATCTGCCGAAAAACTGAAGCATACTTTTCATATCAGCTCCCCCGGCTCTCCTGATCAAATTGACTCCGTGAACGCGATCTCTCGCCCCTTCGTACAATCTCCACGCCAGATTCACAACCCATAACTCGCCGGTCGACTGTAAAGATTATCTGACGCCAAATTCAAATACCTGTCGGAGGTGATCGCTGCGGAGGGAGTATTTCAATCGATATTCATGTGCAATGACCCGCGCGCCATAAATGCACTGATCCAGCGCGTAGACAGGTATGGGCATCGGCCATGTGTATGACCACCCGCCACCCACGGCATCGTACGCATGCTGATAGGGCGTGGGCAACGGATCCAATGCCCTCGACCTGCGCGGCGAGTTGAAGTCTCCCACGACCAGGTCTGGATTGTGCTCCTTCATGGCATCAACCAGAATCCGTAGTACCGGATCTCGAACGTTTTTGATCGGGGCCGCAATGTCAACGGCAAACATTTTCAATGGCGTGCTGTCTATCACACAGTCAGCAGAAAAAATCCGAATGTCGCCAGCCTCAATGAGCCATCCTTTGTTTAGAATCTCACCACGCACGGCGATCACAATTGAACCACCCTGCGCGATGGTTGCCTGGCCCAAGGCTCTCGCCAAATCTTCAGAGGCGAATTCATTTGGCGTCTCGTTCAGTACAACGATGTCGGCGGATTCCTCTCTAAGTTGGTCGCTGATCGCTGGCCATCCCAAGCGCCCCCAGTAGACATTCCAATGAACGAGGCGGAGGGGTTTTCTGACTTCTTCTCGTGGTGGTGTGCTCCAGCGATTTTCGAGACCCACAACGACTACAAGCGAGGCGACGGCGAACACAATCGGCAACAGGGCGCTCCATAGGAGACGGCGTCTGTAGAAGAGAAATGCGGCGACAGTATTGGCAATGAAAACCACCGGTGTGGGAATGTAGAAAAAGAGGGCCAATATCCAGTTTGTATCCCGCGCGATTTGCCCTGTAGCCCAAGCCGCAGAAAACAGAACCACGCACAGCAATAACATCGTCATGAGATATGGGCGTACTCTTGTTTCAATTCTCTCTTTACTTTCCTCTCCACCAATCCACGATATTTTTTGCCATGGTGGATTCGTATTCTGACACGCCTACCTCGGCCTTAAGTCCCATGTCCTCTGTGATAAGTTTGTCCAGATGTTTTGCCAACTCATCCACCGAACAGCCCCGTTGCAGCATCGAATGGATTTTCGGCGCATAGGTGTCATATTCATCCGGTGGGTTGCCAGTCGCCTCTAGGCTGGAAATAACGTCGATTGGGTCCCAATCGCGGAGGAACTCTTTGATTTTTTCTAATTCGGCAGCCACTTCGCGCCTTTGCTCCTTTTTATTCATAGGCTGGCTCCTCCATGTATATTATTGGAATATGGCCACGACGTGCGGGCCAAGAATGATGAAGCCTATTATTACTGCGCCGATAGCAGAAATTAAGACCGCCCCCGCGGCAACATCTTTGGCTTTCCCCGCCAGTGGGTGAAACTCTGGCGAAGCCACGTCGGTTAGAAACTCAAAGGCCGTGTTAAGCGCCTCGGCTGTCCAAACGGAAATAATTGACAAAATAATCCAGCACCACTCGGATTTTGATAAACCAAATACGAAGCCTGCTATCGTCACGGCAATTGTGGCGAAGGCATGCACCCAAGCATTCCGTTGTGTCGCCAGCATGACGGCTATGCCTTTAAGGGCGCAATAAATACTTCTGATGCGCCCTGTAAATGTAAGCTGCTTATTATCCCTTCGTCCTTCGTTATTCATAGTATTCAATCCATTCTATCCTCCCTCTGTAGTCTACCCGTTCAGTGCAATCTATCGGTTTATTGAATTTACTGCACATCTCTTTGATTTCTGCGCCAAGAACGCCCGCATATGGGGACAGAACATCCGATACTTTTTCCATCGTCATAGCTGGCAATAGATTGATGTCTGGTTTGGCATTCAGCGCGAGCCTATAATGGACCTCCCGCTCGCAGGCTCTGATCCTGATTGTACCCTCGAATGGTATGCGGTTGGACGTGGTAAACCCGGCCAGATGCAAAAAACGCAGCAATATGTTTTTGCCGTTTAATTTCTCCACCTGGAAGTGCACCACCCCACCCGATCCCCCGGCCACCTCGATGACGGTTTTATCAGGGGAAAAACGGAAAACGATTCTGTGGACATCAGATTTGATCATTTGCATAAAAAAGGGTCTTTCGAAATCTATTAACTCGGAGGTTTTTTGACAAATAGTGTCACCCTCTTTTCTATCGTTGTACTGGCAGATATCGTGAGGGAAAAAAGCGCCATAGTCGTTCGACTCTGTCACATGAATTCTGGACACCATCGCTTCATCCGAAAACAGTACGCGAATTTTTTCGATGGGTTCGATAATACGTGGTTTTGATGTCAGTTCTTCGAGCCTCTTCGCATTTTTGTCTGCTAGTTCCTCCTCCATGGTGACGATCTTTGTATATATCTTATCCTTATCCAGGGTCTCCGCCACCTTGGTGATGACAATCTGATGACCACCATGACCGTCGAAATTGGGCGTGGACTCTATTTCGTAGCTGACCTCCTTACGGGTATCTTTGACTCGTCCGGTCAATTTCAAAGCGCCTTTGGACTTCATGTCTGCATCCAATGAAATCCCGCCCATCTGACGGAGTCTCTGTAAAATATTTTTGGGATTGAACCCCTTTTTGGTAATCGTCTCATTGGAATCCAGAAGAATTTTTATCTCGGCTGGGTATATCTGGATAACAATGGAATCAAAATTGTTCTTGTATATGATGTCGCCGAATCTACTTGAAAAAAAAGTAACGTGCCCGACTATATTGTCTGCGTGCATCAACTTGGTGTATTCATCCGAGTTTCTATCGGTCGGGAGCAACCTCGAGTAGTCGTTGTCTTTAGACCAAGCAATGTCCCTCATTAAAATGTCGTCCGACAACAATGCGCTCAATTCAGATTTCAACGAACCACAAACCTCATTGAAGTCGTTCATTCTGGTTTCACCTTTGCTGGACCCATCTCGGTGCCATGAAACAAATACCGCACCGGCGCATACACCGTCATCATGACAAGAACAGCAGTGTTCATTTTTTTATCACCTCTTAGAATTGTACAGAATCGTCAATGGGGATGCCGTGCCGTATGCACAGGGCGGCAAGCATTGGCGCCTTTGGATGATGCCTATGAATGCTGAATGACATCTGACTGTTCTTATGAACAATCTCCCACAGACCGACATTGGCCATGCGGTGTCTTTTCAAGACCACGATGTTTGTCCAGAGGACCGAAATGCGCTGAGTGGGTCCATCATACAGGATCCCGTCCTTGCAAAATTGAAAATTTGTCGTCCGACCGAATAGTGCTGCGAAGATAAAGTGGAAAACATATATCGACAGAATTCCAAGACCAAAGCTTTCGATTGGCCCTTTGAATACAAAAAATGGCCATCCAAAGGTAGCGCCGTTGACCAGTACGAATGGAACGGCACGCAACCATTTGACGGTGACACGCTCCTCTGGGATGGGGAAATCCTCCAAGGTGTATGGCAGAACATCATCACCACGTCTGGCTTCATCAATACCTGTTATCTCCATCACCGCGGGGGTCACTTTCATGTTGATCCTCCCAAGCCTGACAAAAATATACAAAGCCAAAAATGTAGCCAGTCCGAAATTCAGGTTGTATATTTCAAACATGATCGCTGGCTTTTGCACGAACAAAAACAATGAGAACGACAAAATGATCGATGCTCCCAATGCCAACAAAAATTTTCCGCGTGCTTGCCCTCCTAACCCTCGAAAGCGCCATTTCTGAAGGCTTGTCAACATGAAAAAGGGAAAGAACGAACATAGAATCCAAAAGGGGTGCAGATTTTTGGCTGTGTAGATCAACTTAGCCCCGAAAGGGAATTCCGCCTGAACAAGTCGGCCGTTTTCTATCTTGCGTGCCTCCCCCATCTCTTGGTCGATTCTGGATACAAAATAGGTGTTGTTTCCGTATGAGACAACTTCATGCGGGTATTTCAGACAAACGGCGTCGTATATCTTGTGGGGTATGTTGTCTTTGACCTTATAAAGCGTTTCATTCCAGCAGGATTGTGAAAATATACCGTGATCGCCCGGATATCGCATAAATATTTCGGTGATATTATCGCCGTCAAAATCCCCCATATCAATTGTTGCACCGGGTTCTCCCGGATAATAGATCTTAAATCCCTTGTCCAGCCACGACTGAATACCTTCCGATTTGAACGAAACCGCATGGATAGGGACCGTGCCGCTTCCGACTGCCTTCGGGCCAAATGAAATCCATTTGTCGGCGACCAACGAATTGTAGTCGAAGACCTGAGGTCTATCCCAGATATTGAGGTTCCAGCGCTCATCCCGGCGAGCAGGCAGATGGATATTCGAGTCAACGGAAAAATCCCATTTCGTGATGTCCGTATCGGCCTTCCTCGCCCAGCCTGCGCTGTAGTCGATGGGTGTAAATATCTTTATAGGTCGGTCAAGGGGCACACCGACGACTTCGAACGCGTTTCTCGATTTCTGCGCTTGGAGGGTATCGAAATGATCTGAGAAGATTTGAAAGGGTGTGGATACCAGCGCGTTGAAGAGAAAGACGCCGTTCGCGACGACCCACACTGCTGTGAGAATCGCCGGCAACATATTGATGCCTTCTTCCTTCATTTTCCCCATATATGGCTGGCGCAATTCATCAATTGATGGTCCCGCCGATTCTCGTATCTCCTCTTGCTCGATTTCTGGAAACGGTCGTCTACTGTATCGCCTGAAAATCATTCCTGATGTTTTGAACAAAATGATGAGAAGCGGGAAGAAATTAAGTTCCACAAGCCCGAACAACGCCCAGTGGCAATAGGACAGACGAATCAGCAGTAAAACCAAAGCAACCCATACGCCCGCGACTTTGCGCACGACATCGGCGTCCGTGGCCGGCAGACCCAGCAGAGATCTCACAGACCGGCCGCGCATTGACCGCTTGAATACCCACCAAGAGATGGCAGGACTTATGGAAAACATGATCCACCAGTAGGACAAGTCGTGCAGCAGGGAGCGGATCTGGACACTGACCGGAAGAAAGACTTTCCTCGCCTTGCCGCCATTGAAATCGATGCCGTATCCCAAGCCGGCCATGTCGGCGTTGTAGATGATGGGGAATTTTCGATCTTCCACAAATTTATATGGAGCGACCGCGCAATATTTACGAAAAAGCTGACGAGGGACATTGTTTTCGACGGCATAGATGGAGATGTTCATGCAGGTGGGTTCCATCAGTGAATCGTAATCGTACTGAAATATGACCTCCTCCCTGCCGTCTCCGTCCAGGTCGATGGGTCGAAAGGGCGCGAATTCCTCTCCACCGAAATGTTTGACTTCCGCATCCTTCCGACCACTTTTGATGTGTTTCCGAAGCTCTGCCGGCCGGAACGATATTGCCGCCAGGTCAACCTGCCCGCTGAACGAGCCGGAGCGGGCGAAAGATATTCTTCCGTCCTTTGCTGTCCCGTAATCAAAGACGGCGGGCCTGTCCCAATGTGTAGGCCAACTGGAATAGTACGATGCCTTTGGTATGTTGTGGATGGGAACGGAGTCACTTGCAGGCACGCCCACAATTTCGAACTTTCCAAATTGGTAGCCTTCTTCCCTGCTACCGTGGAGAGAAAGCGCCAGATCAAAGCCAAGACGTGCGACATCCATCGTGGTCAAAAAAATCCACGGCAAACTCAGAATCCCAAAAATTCCAACGATGATCGCCGAGCCCTGTCTTTTGAGTCCGGACATGCGAAGCATCCTACCATCCATCGGCCTACCGTTGAATTGCCAATTCTGTGGAGTAATAATGTTCAGACACTATGAGGATGCGCGAATGTCTGTAAAATGCACAAGTTTTTTATGGATATGGATTCTGGTCATTGCTATCGGGGTCGCAGCGGCGATGGCAGTGCCCAAATTATTATTTTTTTTCGGAAAAACTGAAAAAGTTTCGGAAGGCAATCCTGTTCTAACAAACCCGGCGGATACGTCGGGTACATGAAATCCATATGCGCAAACTGTTACCCTTTCTTCTAACCGCATTTCTCGTCACATTTATTGCTTCATATTTTACAGAGCGAAGTGACCGATTTGGTGGTTGGCGGCAACAGGACATTTTTCGGCGGGCCGAAGCGGATTCTTTGTGGCGCCAGCTTGCTGCATCCGAAACTGCCGATACCCTGTATCTTTTAGCTCTCGTTGAACCGACGGAAAGCCGCGCGGCCGATGCTACGCTGAGGCTCTATCGTTTGGAACCGGGGAGTGAAAGGACCACCAAAGCGCTATTTGGTTCTCTGATGGAAGTCGAAAAAGGCCTGAGCGATGAACAACAAACCGAAATCACCAAGGCATTTTACGCCAGCAATCCCCCTGTTGTTTTCATGTCAAAATTTCATACCCGCCGTGGATTAATGGATTTGGTGAACAGCCAATTTGAATCCGCCAAATCGCATCTTGCCACAGCAGTAAAGATCGATACGGACGTGGAGCCTGCTTACTGGGATTATCTTCTGGCGTTGCATGCAATATCATGTAAATCGCTTCATGATTTCGAGCGCGTCCCCTGGGACACGGCCACCCTTCCCACACGCACGCGAACAGATTTCGAGCGGTTGCGGCACATCTGGAACCTGCCGCCGGAAACAACAAAAAGCATTCTGGATTCGATTCGTTATGTCATCAGACATAAGAACGAGGAAGCCTACCAGAAACTTTTCGATGCTATCGCCGTTACACCCGACAGCCACCATCTGATTCCATGGCTTCAGGCGCAGGCGATCGTCACGGGCATAAATGCGATCGATTACGACATCTCCGGTTCCCATCAGGTCCAACTCCTTCGGGGTGATTCTATTATTCAGTATTACGAAAAGTATTCCCACCGGGACACGGAGGTTGCATTAAGTACAACCGAGAGCGTCTGGCGTGGGTTCAACATTAATCGAATATGGAACGCAAATCATCACATGTCTTTGGCGCCATACTTTGAGAGGCTGTATTCGGCAGAACCGGTCAAAAGGGCCGCATTGATGTCTCTCTCATGGGCGGCCGCAAAAAGATATGAGATGGCAGTGCGGGAAGGTGCAACGTACATAAACTCGACGGATCGAACAATTCTGCCAGATCAGTATGCCTGGTACTACATGCGTTGGCTGAATCACCTCGGCAGACACGATGAAGTTCTCCAAATGGTCCAACAAATTCCACCAGAAAAAAGATCCTATTACGAATGGGAACCACTGTTTGACGCTCTCAAGGCTCAGATGGATATGCATGCGCTCATTTCGGGCTTGGAAGTAAAGATCAAGAACGACGTGAGTAATTTTGACGGTTACTACTACGCCCATGACACGCTGCAGTATCGAAAATGGAAAGATCGGGCATCAAGTCAACTCTGGAAGATATGGTATTCGCGCAGGTCGCGCCTCTGGTTGTTTGCCGGTCTGTTTCTCATTGGCTGGCTTGCAGCTCTCACCCGGTCGAAAATGATTTTGAAACGGTTCGAATCCGCACAAACAGATCGCTTCACAGCAGTGAGGCAGATCATGAGCGTGAAGGCCGCGCTCTTATTTTTTTCAATGACCATTTACATTTTGTTTGATATCTACGTCCTCAGATTTTACCGCCCCCTGCAATATTTTGAGTGGATTACCCTGGATCGACTGGTTCATATCGGGCCGATGCTGTTTGTAGCCATCGTTGCCAGCACTGCGACCTACGTTTCTCTGGCGCCACTGGCGGGTCATCATGCAACAATTCCGACCTATTTTCGATTTAATGTGTCATTCATCGGTCTGTTGATCGTGGCCCCTCTGACAGTAGTTTATTTGGCTTACGATTTATTGGATCGCCTGAATCCGATTTACACATTCTCAATGCCGACATTCATTTCCCGTTTTTCCGCGGCTTTGTGTTTCTGTGTTTTGGGCGTCCTCTCGATGAATTTGGCATGGTTATTTAAATTTCATGAAATGCCAGCCGGTGAAATGCGGAACAAACTGGAAAAACTCGCTCATAAGCTCAAGAGAAAAATAAACGCATTCTACGTCGTCGATTTTCTTGGATTAAAAATATTCAACGCCTTTGCCCAACTACGATGGTTACATAAAAGAGAAGTGGCGTTCAGCGCGGATATGCTTGTGGAGTTTACGCCAGATGAAATCGAGGCCGTGGCAGGACATGAATTCGCCCATCATGAACTAAGGCATTTGGAGATACGGCAGGGTCTTTTTGTGATTCTTGTTGCCCTTGCCATGTCGATTTCACCCCTTTTGGAACCATTATGGGACTCTTCTTGGCAGGCCTGGATTATGGAGATCACGATCTTGTTTTATTTCCTATTTCTCGCAACTCTGCTCTCCAGAAAACACGAGATCGCAGCCGATAGGTTTAACGTACGGCACTTGGTGCACCCTTGGGCGTGGCGGAAGGCCATTTTAAAACTTCAAGTGCAAAATTTTGTATTGGCCAATGAGGATCAAGATACACATCCCACCATACGTCAACGGCTGGTGGCGCTAGAAGAGGAATTTCAGAAACAAAAAGTGGAGACGGTCATCATAGACCTTGCCCCTGTTGCCATTCTTCCCCCGGATGGCCGGGGGGCCCTTCAACCCGCCGGACAAGGATATGCCTTGGCATGTTCTTTGGTGACATCAATGGATTCGTTATCCCTGCTTTGGCCCATAAGAATTGAGAGTGAACTGAATGTGAAACGGTTTATGTACGAGGAGCCCCGATTTTATTTTTCATGCGTGGATGGTCCAGGACAGCTTCATCTGATTAAACAGGAACACACCGCTCCCATAAATGAACACCCGCAAAGCCCGGAAGATCGGCCACAGGTCCAAACCGATGCGGTAGGAGTCCTTGGACAACTTTTTGCCAAAAAGTATAGTCAATCGAGGCGGATGATCTGGTTCTACGATCAAGTCTGTGGGTTTGATCAAGAAACAAGCGCAAGGCTGAAGAGACTCAAGGCCGGGCAAGAATGGATACTCTTGATGAACACCGACGCAAAAGTAGTATCCATGAATTTTCCTCACGATCGGGTGGTCAAAAACGCCGATGAGCTGATTTTAAATAAATGAGGAGAAATTTAAAAAAATGAATGATTCACTAATCAAACAAATATTATCTTGGACCGACCAACCCGAACCGGATGCCGTCAAAATCGTGGACGCTCTCCTCCAATCTGCCGTCGATGAAAAGGCCAGCGATCTTTATATTACGCCCAACAACGAACACCTGTCTGTCCGGTTGCGCATCGAAGGCCATTATCGGGAACTCTTGAATCTGCCCAACAGTGTCCGAGATCAATTGACCGCGCGCCTCAAGGTCTTGGCGCGTTGCCAATCGCACGAATTCCGCCGGCCGCAGGAAGGGCGGATTCAGAGCCTCAACGGTAAAACGCTCGATATCCGGGCGTCCTTTCTGCCTGCACTCCACGGTGAGCGAATCGTCTTGCGCGTCTTGCGCGGCGAAATGGAATTGCGCCCCCTGGATGCCCTTGGCTGGACGCCGGAACAGCTCAAGCTGTATATCTCCCTCCTTCATCCCATCGACGGCGCGATCCTCTTTACAGGCCCGGCCGGCAGCGGCAAGTCAACGACAATTTACGCGACGCTCCGGCACCTCGAGGCCACGGAGGGCAAATATCTGAATTTCGCAACGCTTGAAGATCCCATTGAATACGATTTGCGAACGATTGCGCAGACCCAGATCGCTCCAGCCGTCGGCTTGGACTTCGCCGCCGGATTGCGTTCCATGCTCCGTCAGGACCCCAACGTCATCATGATCGGAGAAATCCGGGACACAGAAACCGCCGCCACTGCCATGCGAGCCGCCATGTCCGGCCACCTGATCCTGAGCACCGTCCATGCGCGCGATACGCTCGGCGTCTCTATTCGGCTCATCGATATGGGCGTTGAACCCTTTATCGTCGCTTCGTCCATACGCGTCGTCGCCGCCCAGCGGCTTGTGGGATTGAATTGTCCGAAATGCAGTAAACAGGTGCCTCTAGATCCATATTTGGCCGAGTATTTTCGGTTGGACAAAAATCAGGCGGTGTTTCAGGGGCAGGGCTGTGAGGTGTGTGGACAGACAGGGATTATGGAAAGAAGAGCCTTGTTCGAACTCTTTATACCCGGAGATAATTTTCAGCAGGCTGTGACAGAACGGACACCGCTTTTCGAGCTTAGAAAACTCTTTCAGCCACGCCCTTCCCTGAAGGATTCGGCCGCAGTATTGATAAAGGAGGGTTTCTTATCGCCGCTTGAAGCCGGCAGGGTCTTATGAACGCGACCATATGGGGACGGCTGTTTCGTGACCTGAAAAAATTGGCCGGGTGGATCTGGGGCCAAATCATCGGCTCGGCCCAGCAGTTTAATGATGCGGCCCAATTACTGCTGAAACTCGAGTTCGCTGTTTCCAGCGGCCTTCCTATTCATGAAGTTCTCGATCCGGAGAGCATGCCCCGGGAGCCCTTGAAACGACAGATGGAAAAACTCGTCAATGACGTAAAAGACGGCAAATCCCTTTCATCCGCGCTCCGGGATCATTTCAGTGATGTTTGTAGCCCGCTCTTTTTGTTTGTGATTGAGACCGGAGAAGCGGCCGGCAACCTTGAAATTACGCTCTCCCGGCTTCGAAATTACTGCGAGAAAAAAATGAAGTACATGGGCCAGTTGGCAGCAGCCTTGACCTATCCCGTTGTCCTGTCAGCCATCATGTTTCTTGTTCTCTTCTTTCTCTTGACGAAAATCATCCCCACATTTGCAAGCATGTTCACAGCGATGGGGGTCGATCTGCACTGGCTGACCGCCCTCATAATCAGAATGTCCGAAATCACTATAAGCTACTGGCCGATCTTGCTCCTGGGTGCTCTTGGTCTCGCATATGCGTTCGTCCTTATCGCCAAACACCACAATGTATACTGGATGCCGCTATTTGGGCCTATTCTCAAAGTTGCGGACGAAATGGAAATTTTGAACTCGCTTGTATTGGTTTCTTCTCTCCCGCAGGCTCGGTGGGATGATCTGCTTGGCAATGAAAGACCGCAGGGGTTCAAATACCGCCAACTACTGCATCTCCTCGACGCACATCAGCGGGGCGTCGCGCTTTCCCAGATCGCAAAGACTTCGGCGATATTTTCGCGGGTAACGGCATGGCACTTGCTCTCGGGCGAACGGCGCGGCTCGGTGGCGAACAGCATCCAGCGGTGTTTCGATTTCGCTGAAAGACGACTCGAATCTATGACCCTTCTGACGATCCATACTGTTGAACCGACACTTGTCGTCCTGATGGGATGCGTCGTCGGAATGATCGTCTGCGGAATGTTTTTCCCGATGCTTGAACTTGTCGATTTTGTGTTTCGTCAGTATTGATTCGATGAGGCAATTCCATGCCGCTGTTTAGAAATTACGAGTTTGAGGCGGAGATATTCGATTCGCTCGCGGAAGCGATCGTGGCCGGCATACCTTTGTCGCAGGCTATGCAGGAGCTTTCTGAGGACTACAGAAAAAGCGCGTATGGGCGCGAACTGGCAGCATGGAGCTATAACATCGAATCGGGTAGAGATCTGGTCGACAGCATCAGAGACCACCCCATTTTGAATGATCCACAGATCAAAGCATTTCTTTGGCTTGGTCAGAAAACGGGAGCGATGGCCTCGGCATTCAGGTCCGTCGCCCAACGCCTTCGCTACAGCGGTGATCTGGCAAAAAAACTCGCTTCTGACCTTACCTATCCGGCCATCGTCGTCGTCGGGTTGGGTTGCCTTTTTTTCTTTCTAAATAACATGGTGTTTCCGCATTTTCAGGCGGTTTACAACTCGTTTAACTCGCCGCTGCCGACGTGGATTCTTTTCATTCTGAAAATGAACGCCTTTATCCTTGATCGCTGGGTGGTCATCGTCGCAGTCGCAACCATTTTGGCCGCCTGGGCCTTTTTTATTAGAAAACATCGTATCGTCGAGCAACTCTTCGACTGGTTCGTCCTTTCTATGCCATTTACCGGCAGTCTAATCCGCATGCGTGAATTGTTCACTTTTTCGCACCTCATGGGAGAAATCCTCAAGCAGGATGGGACGGTACAGGACGGTACACACGTGATGGCGGAAACTGTCAAACCTGGGCCGTTTAGGAAAGTCTGGAAAACGGTGGACGAGAAGGTCAATCAGGGCCTGCGGCTGGACCATGTACTTGCGAATTATCACTGGCATTTCCCGCTGTTATTTGTTTACGTCCTCAATCTGGGTATCGATAACGACGACCTCGTTCAGACTTTCGAGGATCTAGCCGAACATTACAAAACCGAATATGAGATGACCACCGAACGGTTTACATCCATGTTTGCCGTGTTTCTGGTCTTAGCCGTTGGAAGCGGTCTAATGGGTTTGGCGCTGGCATTCTGGAAACTCCAGTTCGGGCTGGTCGACCTCTTAGGGTAAGCGGAGAATGACATATTTCAATCTGCGGGAATTGACTTTTTTTGTCCATCACTTGGCGCTCTTTGCATCTCGGGGTGCCGTTCCGCCTGATAGCGGGGCTTACCTATTCGGCAAGCGTGCGAAGGGCCGGCATGCTGAAATATGGAATCAGGTTGCCGCAAAACTGTCGGCTGGACAGAAACTGTCCTTTGTGCTTCGGGAAATGAAAAATGTCTTTCCGGATTCAATGGTCCGGCTGGTGGAATCGGGTGAACGGGCAGGCCAGCTCAGAGAATCGCTCAAACAGTACGCCGGGTTCCTCAGATTTCAGACAAAGCTTCGCGAGCTTGTAAGTATCGCCCTCGGTTATCCCACGTTGCTGTTTATTTGCACAATGGTGGCAGTCGGTTTCCTGCTCTCGTACGTCACCCAAAGATTTATAGACATGTTCAAAGCTTTGGGGGTCACGTTGCCGCTGCCCACCCGCATCGTATTGGCGGTCAGTGAATTTATGAGCCGTCACGGCATGCAGTTGGTCGTGATTGGCTTTGCGCTGTTTTTGCTTTACCGCCTGCTGAGGAAAATTACGTCGATCAGAATTTGGCTGGATGCTCTCTCCCTGCATTGGCCTGTTTTTGGCAACCTGCAAGACAAAATGGCCATGCTCAACCTCGCAGAAACGACCGCGATGGGCCTGAAATCCGGCATTGCCCTTCACGAATCCTTTGACCTGGCGGCGGTATCAACCACCAACATGTTCCTGGCCAATGGCTTCGTCCGAATTGCTGACGACATCAGGTCAGGCTTATCCTTGCGTGAGATTCTCCACAATCGCCCCGGGATCTTGTCCAGGGAAATCTCGATGCTCCTGATCTCCGCTGAACGCCACGGTCAATTTGACAAGGCTTTAAACAGCTATATTGTTCAACAGCGGGATGTGACCTCCGACTACGTAAAGACGATGACCACCCTGATCGAACCCATCATGGTTCTCATTTTCGGCGGGGCCATTGGCATGATCGTTATGGCCCTGTTCTTCCCGATGTTCAATATGATCAATATAGTCAAATAACCGATCCGGATCTATTCCGCACTCTTCGCGTTTGACATGGCCTTCATCTCATCCAGGCGTACCTGAAAGACGTCGGCTTCTTTGATCCTGCCCCATTTCTTGTACAGATCCCTCATATTCTCCAAGGCTCCGATCATGACTGAATGCCCTCGACCCAAGCAGGTTTCAATAATCGGAAGTGCTTTCAAATACATGCCCTCGGCCTCCTGATATCGACCCTGTATGTAATACACCTCAGCCAAATCCATCATTCTCCGGCCGGCTCCAAGGCTGTCTGACCCGCGGGCCGCGTTTTCAATTTCGATGATTCTTTTATAAACACGCTCAGCCTCTTCATACCTGCGCTCATTGAAATAAAATTCGGCGAGCCTCAACAGGCTCGTATTAATGTGTGGGTGGTCCGCGCCAAAGGTTTTTTCGCTGATTTCAACGGCTCTCTTATAGTGGTTTTCTGCTCGACCCTTTTCGTCAGTCACCCTATATATTTTGGCAAGCTCGATAAGAAGCGGAATCAGCAGGGAAGCGTCCATGCCGTTTTTAGACTCTGTGATTACAACGGCTCTTTCATACGCTTCCCTAGCCTTGTCTTTGAATCCACCATGCAAGTACGCCTGCCCCAATCCCGATAGTGTCCATGCCAGGTCCGGGTGACTTGTCCCCAGTAGCTTTTCATTCATAGCTAACGCGCGATGAAGTACGTTGATCGCTTCATCATATCGATGTAGTTCTCGATACAGGTCCGCCAAATTCATCAGGCCTATGGCAATGTCTGCATGCTCTTTACCAAGCGTCCCTTCCCACATGGTCAGCGAGTCTTTGTAGTATTTCTCTGCCTCGTCATGTTTTCCCTCGGCACGAGCCAGATCTCCGAGGTGATTGATGCTGGCAGCCACGCGTGGATGCGTTGATCCATATTTCTCTTGTCTGAGACACAGCGCCGCGCCATGCGCTTTCCGCGCGGCGGCATAATGTCTTGAAGACATCGCGATTGCACCGAGAAGGTCGTGGGCGTCGGCATAATCTGGATGGTGCCCGATAAAGGCTTTTAGTTTCTCCGTTGCCTCATCCGCAGAGTACTTATCTGCTCGATAGTCAACATATATCTCGGCCAACTGCTCCGCCATTTCTATTTCTACAATCAAATCAGGCACATCTAAATCTGACTTCTCTCCGGCATTGACAATCTGTTCCAACTCATCGAGCGTTCGAATCAATGATCGGTATTGGTATTGTCGGTAGGATTCGCGCAATTTTCCGATGCGCACAGAAATTGGATGCTTGGAATTAACCATCTCGCCCAGCCAATATGCCTGTCGACTTTTTGGCCACTATGAAGCGCTCATCGGGTGACCATTTCGGAACGCTCAGCCATCCGAAATTCTCATGATTTTGTAGGATTTTCTTCCTGGTTTTGTCGTTTGTATCCACAACCGTGGGGAACAGCCTACGCGCATCAGGGCCCGGAGATTCCATCAAAAGGATTCTATCGGATATCATTGACCACTGGGGGTCGTGTATGAAATGTCCAGTATAGATGTGATCTTTTCGCTTCGTGTCAACGTTATAGGTATAGAGTTCGTTGGCATGGCCCTTCCCCCATTTGACATAGCAAATAATGGGATTTGTAGAATGCGCCATACTCAGGAATGAAATTCGGCCGTTGGGCGTTCCGCTTTCGCCATGAGGGCCGTTGATATCCTCATCGACATGATCCAATTGGCCAGAGTCCAAATCTACCAACGCCAGATCGCTTGCTATCTTGCCTTTGGCTTTATGTTTGAAAGCTATCCTGTTCCGACCTGTTATCCATGTAAATATATCCACGTCGTATTCCTTGAGTACGTCCTCAAATAGATGCGCTCTTCGTTGTAAATCGTAAATCTTAAGTTCCGATACAAAATGAAATTTACCATCTGTCACATCGTCACCTATGACGGATGTCATAAGATCGTCGATTTCTTCTTTGGAAAGTACCTGTTCTTCCCGATCGCATGGGGGAACATTACTCGCTCGCGTTATCCGATAGGCCAGGTATCGTCCGTTTTTAGAGACAATGTGATCGCCAATAAAGCTGTCAGGCTCGTCATTACTGATGAGTCGGTCGAAACCTTTCTTCTTCAAATTAAACAAACATATCTCCATGGGCCCACTCTTATTGGCTATCCTTCGCGGCCCTTCAATGACGGCCAACAATTCACTCTCGTTAGGGATCCAGATGGGATCCTGTATTGATCGCTCTTGCTCGACGTGGACTTGATAATTTCTATTTTGTGCCGGGTCAAAAATGCCCAACACACGTTGCTCATACTCCGGTCTCGACGGGGTCACATGTGCAATAAGTCTGCCCGAAGGAGACCATCTGGCATTGTGAACCATTGGCGGGCCACACGCGAGAAGTTTTTCGGGCGCTTCCAAAATAATAAAGCCGTGTTCCTTCGTCCCGTGAATAGTTTCAACAAGATATTTTCCACCTGACGGACACCAAGCGTGCCCTCTACAATCAGCAGCCGCAGGGACGGAGTGGACCGCCTCTTTCACGCAATCAATACATAAAAACTCCCAGAGCATCGGAATGGTCCGTTTCATCGGAGAACCCGACTCGATCATAGAACGATCTTCTCTCGGTGTTTAAAGTATTTCGGATGCCATTCATATTCACGCCTTATCCTCTTTCCCGCATAAACGTAGTAGACCTCGGTACCCTCCGGATTGAATTCGTAGTCGGCGGCTTCCTGTATTTCCACGATTTTTCTAAATTTCCATCTCACCAATTCCCCATATGAATTCAAATATGGCTGCTCGTAAATTTTGAATTCTTTTCTGAGGCGCCTCTTTGCGTCACTGCCGTCCCTCGCCATGACCAACATGTACCTGTCTTCGTGAGTCTGATTGCCGCTTCGGTGTCCCTCTATTTGGCAGATGAATCTGGCATGGACGCAGAATAAGATGCGCGCAGGTTTCTGGTACGGCCTTTTCTTAATGCCGGCAATCGCCTCTATCGATATTGAAGTTACTTCCCTCATTTTCAAAATGATGCCCAAATCTTTGGCGTATATGGCAGCCGAAATTCCACCGGGTGCCTTTGTGGAGCCGATTCGTTGATAATTTCGGTCCGGCCACTTTGAAACCGCCCTTCTGTATTTTTCGCGCCGGATTTTTTCCATCAGCTTTACTCTTTCTTTCGGCGGATATGGAAGCAGTTTCTTGAAAGGATCCCTAAAATAGGCCTGGATCGACAATTGCCTTTTGCCCATGTGAAGAATGGCGGAGGCGGTCCGGCCAAATCTCTCCATACCGTCCAATTTCTCTATAAATTTTGGCGGCATTAGAATAATACGCAGAGAAAAAATAAAAATAGTGTTACGGCAATGGTGGACCAGATCGACATGCCGCTCTGAATGAAAAAGAAAAAAATAATACTGCAAATGATGAGGCCGGCTACAATTTTTATCTTTAAGAGATTGTCGACGTAAAAATTCGACGGCTTATTTTTATTCTCGTCCATTATTTCACATCATTCGGCTCACGCCGTTTAGTATCAGAACTGGCTTCAGACACCGTATCCGAAATATCCATCTTTTGACGTTGAACACTCACTTTTTTGATCTGCGCCGGTATTTGCTTGTCGTCTTTCACCAGATTAATCATCTCAAACATGGGAAAAAACATGGCCATTACGACGATCCCGATCGCTCCGCCAAGACATACGACCATCAGTGGTTCGATCAAGTGGGATACTGCCAAGACCGTCTCATCCACGATTCTTTCGTAGCTGCTCGATGATTCCATGAGTTTCTGTCCCAAGTCATCGTCTCGTTCGGCCTCTTTTACTGCCAGAACAATAATGTTGAGTGGGAAAACCGTGGCGTGCTTCATTGAATCCGAAAGGTTATTGCCTTGTTCCAGATGCGTTAATACAAGGTCTAATTCTGCCGCAATGACAGAATTATCAATTACATCCTGTAAAGTTCTTACGGCAGCGATGACGTCGACTCCGGATTTCAGCAGAATGCCCAAGATATTCAGACTGCGAGAAACCAAATTCTTTAAAAGAATGTCCCCTATGATAGGTAATTTTAGAATCATTCGATCCATAACAGGCCGAATCCTGCAGGGTCTGGTCATGAACACGTAAATCGCAAATGAATAGAGTGCGATGAAAATTAAGAAACCCCACCAGTACTCGACCAGAATCTTGCTCATTTCTAGGACAATCCTGGTTGGCAGGGGCAACTTTACACCCATGTCTTCAAACATCTTTCCAAAGGTCGGAATAATCTTGAAAAGTAAAAATGCGATGACAAGTATCGAAATTGCGGCCATGACAACCGGATACGTCATTATTCCCCTCAATGTTGCTGTTCTTAGATATTCCTTTCCGATCTTATGGGCCAGATGGCTCAGTGCCGTCCCGAGCACCCCATTCATCTCACCGGCCTTCACCGTCTGGATATACATGGGGCTGAAGTATACCCGATGCTTCGATATAGCCTCGGACAAAGACGAACCGCGGTTCACATCGTGTTGTAATTTCTTCAGCAATCTTTTCATTCTTTGGGTTTGCATTCGCTGTTCCAGCAACGACAGCGCTCGCGGGAGGGAATCGCCAGACTTCAAAAACGTCCCGAGGTTACGGGTGAAATTTGCAATATCCTCGATAATTATTTGCGCCTTAAATAAATGTCGGCCGTTTAGTTCCATGCGGCTCCATCCTCTGTCATGGGCGCCAAGCCACTCGCCACGCGATGGCATGAATCCGGAAACCTCAGCTTCTCTTGATTATCTCTAAACAACCTCTTTTATATCTGCCCGATTTTTCCGTCATGACATTAATATCAGTATGAAAACTATCGGAACAAAAGTTAAATTTGCCTTGTTGTTTCTCGGATTTCCAATACTCGAGGCCGGCCATAGTTTCGATCCTACTGAACATATCCGGCACGACTTTAAGTGGCACGGACGGCATTTTTTCCAATTTCCCGAGTTTTAACAATTCGACTTTTAAGCTGTGTTCTTCGGGCGAAAATATTATTTGATCCGCGCCCTCCCTGATCGCCTGCAAGAGAATCATATGAACCAATCTGCTAACGGGGGCGTTATGGTGATCTACTATTTCTAAGTTGAATATTTTCGTGTCGTGCGTTTGCATGTCCTTTATGACTTGTTCTAATGACGTCAAGAGATCAGCCCTGTTTAAGAGTGTCGCATCGTATTGTGCTATAAGCTGCTCTATAGATTGAACAAAATCCGTACTATCTTCTGCCCTTTCTACATCCTTCCAAAAATCACGAGGGAAATACCCTTGTGCATGATGGGCAATGGATCCGGATAGCCGCGTACCATGCGAAACTTCTTGGGCAATTCGAATGTTTATTCCGAGTGCCACAAAAACTATGAGATCCCGATCGAGAGACAAAAATCGAACCACGTCTGTCAATCTATATCCTTCCTTGATGAGTTTGGCGAGTTTTGCGAGCCAGATGTATGCATATTTCTTCTTTATAAACTCCGGCGCGAATTTAAATAGTTTCAGCCACATCTTGGCATTTCATCTCCGATAACGAGGATCGAGGCCGACTCAAGTATATCCCATGATGTTTTCATGGCGTTGTCTTCCTTTTGAATTCTGCGATGTCTTTCACTGTTTGATCTATGAGTCCCTCTATTTTCTTATCTTTGATGTCGTGCTCCTTTAGATCCTGCTTGATGTTCGCTAATGTCTTGGTGGTATCATCCATAAGTTGATCGAATTGTTTTCTATCCTGTTTTACCTCTTTCTTTACCCACAGATATCCAGCCCATGCAATGATGATGCATGGTATGGCTACCAGCCACAATCTCGAAGAGGCGGCCTGAAAGCGCATCAATAGTAAAGACGTGATACCGGCTAAAATAACGGCGAATAGGCAGTAGATAAGTACCACCCGCCGTCGACTTAATCTCTGGCGGAGAACATTATCAGAATCATTTAGAGGGCCCGTTCGTATGAGCTGAATATTGAACTCGTCGACTTCAAGCTTTATCTCCCCTAGCATATTGTCGAATGTAAGATCGCCCGTGCCGGGGTCATAGGTCAAATCATTAAACATCTCGTCGACGTGGTCATTGCCGTATGTAATGACACAGCTTTTCACATTTTTAACGTATAGAAGGTAGTATCCGGAGTGTGGTTCATCTGTCCGTTTGAAAGGGATCTTTAGCAATCTTTGATCGGAATCGAATTCTAATTCGTTTCGGTGATACCACTGATCGTGAATAACATCGAGCAGCGTACCAATCTGATGCTCTGAAAAGACACCGGAGAACTCCAGAGTCATCTGAGTGCGGGGCTGTGCGAACGGCGGCGGGGCTTGGAATAGAAACACTGCCGCCGCGGCCGAGTTTTCATCATGAACCGATTTTGGAGGGACTGTTTTTAGTCTGCTCTATGATGGCCTTCGGGCTACACAGCCAAAGAGCCCATAAACTGAGGAGCGTAAATCCAATTTGGATTGGATAACTCCCGCCCAGCATGATCCAAACTAAACCATATATGGCAATCACGTCGCAAAAAGCCCATAAAATAATCCCATATAGGAGTATGGGATCTTGTGTTTTGTTTCCAGTTTCACTCGACGATTTGTAAAAACATTTCAAGAGAAATGGCCGTACTTTGAAATTCACATGGATGCACGCCGATATGCTTACTGCAAGAACAACTAGGATGGGAAACACAAAATCTGGCGGTGTTACACCACCCTTTCTCTGTCCGAGCAGCGTATGGCCAATATACAGATAGGCCCAAATGGCGTGAACAAATGCCCAATAAATATATTTCATATTTTGAGGCGGTTCTGTGGCTGATCTTATGTTCATCTCTACCTCGCCCCCACCCTCGTGCCGGCCAGCAGCATTTCCTGGACCGCATCACCCTCGTCACGATCAATATCCAGCTCATAGTCAAACCCGGAGGACACGCTATCCAGACATCCATAGGTTATGTGTCTTGTCTGCTCTGTAAATGCCGATAGGGATGGCGCGGCGGCATCCGTGTCAGACCACTTGAGTTTCTCAACCTTCCCGTCGCGGAGGGCATTCTTAAAGCGGACAATTTGTTCGCGTGCCTTGCGAACAACCTGTCTGGGATTGCGTGAAAATTTCACCTGCCCGACTTCAACCACATGTCCATCACCGCGCCGAATGACAACCAGATCCAGCTCGCCGATCGTTTTGCCTCCTCCCATGTATTTCAAACTGGTTGCCACCAGGTAATCGTCGAGTGGATACCGAGTCCACTGAAGATGTATCCGTAAAAGTTCTTCGAGAATAAATCCGACGTTTCCCCAATCACGATCGACACCCGAAAGAGTCTTCGCGAAAAATTTGATGCGGTCAGCGCTACCGATAGACGCTTTCGGCGTCCCCGCCAGCCTTAAAATTCTTTTGTCATCGTGGTGGGATTTCTGCTGTCTTGTTCCGATGGGCATGTCGGATTTTGCGAATAGACCATGTGGAAACGTAAAAAGAAGAAATAGGCTACATACGGCGGTGGCTGACAATCTGCGCATACAGGAACTATATCATCATCTTTTGTCTGCTGCCTCTCTCGTGGCTGCTCCCAACCCCATCCGCGCCGCCAACTGATCCTGATTGATCAGCCCCGCCTCGCGCATCTCGACGCCCGTCTCCAACGTCAACTTCTCCGCCTGCGCCTGTTTCAGCGACTCCTGCAGATTCGTCCGGTGAAACTGCACTTCCGTCCGGTATTCCGGAAATCCCCACAATTTCAACGCGAGGTCATATACGCGCTCGATCATCCGTTTGATCCCAAGCTGGGCTGAAATGGCCGCCCGTTCCATCAGCCGCGCCTGCGCCTCCGCCCACGTCCCGCTCGGCCCGTACGAACGGCCGACCAGCATTGGAACCAGGTGCATGCCGGTGATGAGTTGCTCCTCCAGCGCCCGTAATTTTTCATAAAACCGTTCCGTCGGATTCGACGCCTGCTTGTATTCCATTTCGACGTTGCTGTACGTCACGAGGTTGGTGTCGATGTCCAGGTTCTCGACAAGGTCCACGAGTTGATTGAAATTCGCGTCGATCCGCTGTTTGTATTCCTCGTCTGTCTCCCCGCGTTTCTGCGTGTCCGGCCGGTAGACGAAATGCATCCGCGGCCACGCGGCATTGAGCTGGGCCCGGGCCATCGCCGGAATCACCTGCCTCTGCCAGTGGACATATTCGGGCAACGCATTGATGAGCGACCGGCCATATGGGCTGTCATCGTCGGGATCGAGCGCGTAATAGATGAACGTCTCCGGATTGAGTTCGATCGGCTCGCGTTGTCCCGGCACGACCTGAAACGCCTGCAACGGTGCATTCGCTGGTATTCCCCGCATCTCTTTGGAGACTTTGTACCCAAACCGAATCGTCCGGACCGGAATGGGTGCCAGCGTGGAAATGTCCGTCCGAGTGTTGTTCACGACGATCTCGCCGGCAAAGGCGCCGTATGTAAAATAGGAGAGGAGCAACCGGTTGAGCAGCCCGTCCATCCCGCCGTTCGAATCGATCCGCGCCGCCAGATCCCGAATGCGTTCGGAGAATTCGTATGTCTGCTCGCGCGTCTCCCGGTGAAACACGTTCACGTCATGCCCCGTGTTGCACATCCGGACCCACACCCATATCCCGCCCGAAATGTCCGGGACGTTGTCCCGAAGTTCCCGGTACTGTTCCATTTTCTGCGGTGTTTCCGTTGGCGGGTGGGGAATGAAGTAAATGTCGCCGGAGGTCGCCGCCCCGCCCCCCGAAATGTAGCCGGGCACCGACAGCCTCGTACCGTTCGTCCCGGACGGCTTGGGCGTCCCCGCGCCCATCGACACGACGCGAACGAGAGGCCCATCCCGCACCGGCCTTCGTCTTGCCCGGAACAATTTTCTGAAAAAAGAAATCATCGACCTATGCTGGTTTCCAGAAAGGAAATCTCCTGCGAACCCAGAACTCGTATTTCAATTCTGGCTTGCCCCGATGGAACTTCTGAAAAAACTCCGGGTCCGTCGGATGCGTGTCCGGCAAATCCCGGTGTTGCCGAAGATCCGCCCGCTCATCCCGAATGACCACCTGCACCTTGCTCTGCGGCTTGTCGCGTTCGATCGTCACGGTCACCGTTGTAGTTTCCGTGGCTGTCGCCGCCGAACCTGTTCCAACTGCCGGCGGTACAGCCGCCACGGCCGACTCCGCTCTGTTTTTTCTGAATCTCATCATGTTCCCTCCCCCCATTTCTTGGCTCACGCCGCTTCAGCCGCTCGCCACTTTCTCGATCTCTTCAAACCCACTCCCTTGCTCCACAGCCCGGTTCCACAAATTGAGCAGCATCGCATCCCGCGTAGCCGGATCCAGCACATTCGGCCGGCCACCTGGTATCGGCGTGGCAACCGCGCTGATCCCCAGCATCTCCAAATCCCGCCGACAGCTTTCGGAGAGCCGAACAATCAGATCCAGTACGGGGTTGACCTCTCCCTCGACCACCTCGCCCGTCTTGACCATGTATTCGTACCCGCGAAAAATCCGCATCGTCTTGCTCACAAAATTCTGCAGGATCCACCGCGCCCGCGGATCGTTCATATCCAGCCCATACCGGTTCACAAACGCGATCGCATATTCCTCCGCCTCGGCATACTCCTGCGTCCGAACCCGCTTGGAATACATCCCGTGCTTGAATGCGTTCTCATTCCCGGCGGCCCCTGTCGAAAGTCCGCCATGCCAAAGACATCGTCCAGACGAGCCTTCGGTATGCGGCGGCCATTCGCAGACGGCGCCGCTATGAAGCCGCGCCCCGCAGACCGCCCGCCCGAGTCGTTTTTCCGCTCCCTGAATTTTTTTGAGATGTGTCTTGTCCCATCTGGGCGACGGCATCGTTCCTTGCCGTGCCACGCTCTCACTCATTCATCCATCCCCCGAGTCTTCCGCGGATCCGGACACTCGACCTTGACCACGCCGGCCACCCCACCAAACATCCGCGCCCACCCGTAGTAGCAGGACTCCAATTTCTCCGCCGCCTCTTTCGCATTCCGCGCAAAAATGATCCGGCCCACGACAGACAGCGCCCCGCGCGAAGCACGCCATCCTGTCCTCCGCATCACCACCGCGTACGCTTTCATTTCCGTGTCCTTGGACGCTACTGTTCCCGACAGAGCCATATTTCCCCCTCAAACCCCAAGAATATGGATACTCGCCGCCGACCCCATCCCCGACGTTTTATTTTTCAGCAGCACTCTCACCCGCTTGTAGACCTGTTCGATCACCCTCTCGACGTGCGCCGACCCGGCATTCAGAGTCGTCTCCGTTTGAACGGTCTCATCAAACTCTACTCCATCCACAGACCCCTCAATGAGAAATTTAATCTGATTCGCCCCCGAATTTTTCACCCGGAGTGTCAACAGCGTGCAATCCGCCACCAGTACCCCCGGCCGTGTCGTATCGTAGGCATCCGGCGTGACCGCAATCATCTCCGCTTCATCCACATGCGCTGCATTCAGGATATCCTGCACATCTCTCTGCCTGCTCGTCACGCCGTGGCCATAACAACCATTTGCCGAAGAGTCAATAAAATCGCCCGCCAAATACAATGGTTTTATGAAATGTATTTTTGAGATAGATGTGGATCATGAATCCACAAATGGAACGCCTGCGAAAAAGACTGGTCAAGCGCACAACCATTCTATCGGACCAAGAGGTCGCCGCAGTCGTGAAATTGATGTGCCAGAACCTGGGCGACCATTTTGTAAGCGCCGCGGCCGAATTCGGAGTTTCGATGCAGGACGGCGTCCGTTACGGGTCCCTCTCGGCAAAATGCCAGGAAGCCCGGGAAAAACGCCGCATGAGCATCAAACAAATTTCCGCCGAATTGAAAATCCCGCAGTATCGTCTGCAAGCAATTGAAGAAGGTCACGCCGCCGGATCATTTTTGCCGGCCGTTTTCAAAACGTATATCGCCTTCCTCGGAATCGGCCGCTGGGTGTCGCAATGGAAATCAAAAAACAAGGATTTCGCATCTCGCTTGGGAATCCTCTAACCGGCTGGCGACCATCATGGACAAACTCACGTTTGCAGGAATCATCCTCGCCGTCCAGCCCAGAATCCGCCTGATCCGTTCGTTCGATCAGAGCAGTCACGCCTATCTGGGATTCGTCTTGCGGATCAGAGGTACGCTGGCCGGTCAGGAACGCGAATTCACCGTGGGCATCGGCAATGCCGCCCATGCCAAACACCAGTTCCGCGCCGGCGACGCCATCAGCGGCGAATGCCTTCCGGTAGCCGACCCAGAAAAAGAGCCGGTCGATTATTACAAAACCAGCAAATTGAAACTCACCGCCCGCCCGGAACAGTCGCCGCCGTCCGCGCCTCCGCCATGGCTCGGCATCCCGCCGACCTTGCCGACCTACCGCGCCCGAGGCCACCGCCGCCTGGCCGCCCGCACCTACGACACCCAGTGCCTCACGTGTATATGGGCCTGCCGTATGTCCGTCGAAATGATCATCGACCACTGGAACCCGTCCAAAAAACGCTACCGCACCGAAACCTTCTGTTACGGTCCCAAATCCTGCCCCCTCTACAAACCCGGCCCCACCCGCAAAGTCCCCGGCCGACGCGGCATGAGCTGGACAGAAGAGGACTGGGTTGATGAGCAAGCGACTGCCCATAGAGGGGAGCACGACTAAGCGCATGCAGATTCCTGTCCTCCGCTCCGGCGAACAGATCACGAATCTACCCGCCGCGCTTGGTTCCCTCAAGGAAACGCGGCTGACCGCATTCCTCGCCTATCTCATGGGTCTTTGCCCACAGCCATTCACTGATCTGTTCCTGGACGAGAGCGAAAAAATATCAAGAATTCTTATCGAGTACGCGGAATACGATGGGCGCTATGACATCGTCCTGGAGGGCATCAAAACCACAACGATTATTGAGGCCAAGACCACCTTTGAGCAGTCCAGAAAGCAGATCACGAAATATATTTCCACGCTCGCTCGCCGTAAGGGACAACATTTCAAGGTTGTCCTGCTGGATGTGGGGTCCAAGGCATCCAGCTACTGGATGCGCGACATGCGCGACGAACTGCCTCCCAACTGCCAAATCGACTTTGTCTCTTGGAATCAAGTGCTGGCAAAACTACGATGGGTCTTGAAGTCCAAATACATTCGGCGGCTTTCGCCATTTGCGCAAGGACTCGCCGCAGATATAATCACGCACCTAAAGGAGAACGCCATGGTCAAAGAACGCGAAGGTGAAATATACGTGAGAGACATGAGCGGCCGATCCGTCGAACTGTTTTTCCGCCACCGGATATACAGATCCCAACCGAAGTTCTATAACTCGGCCAAGGGGAACCTCTATTTTTCTCCGATCTTCACCCACGCGGCGAACCTGTCCTTTGCAGGCCACGAATACATGAACCTGCGTGACGGCCTCTCGTACATCGCCAAAATCAGGCACCTCGAAATTGTCCCCAATAAACACATGAAGGAATTTCTGATGGATCACGATCATCCAAACGCGGCCGAGGCGGCAAAATTCAGCCTCAAAGGCGCCAAACACAAAACGCTGCTGGTGCTATTGCTCGACCGACCCCACCGGCTGTTCCTGACACCGCTGACCAAAACAAAATTGAACATCCATGGCGCCACGGGATCCAGATCATTCACCTTGGATCGACTGCTGACCGCCGCCGAATCCGGGAGGTAGTCGGAACGCATGACGCAGGACGAAGCCGAGTGGAAGACCCGTAAAGAGCGAATCGACAAACGTCTCAAATTGCTCAACCCCGCGTGGTCCATCATCCATTACAAAGAAGGCATGGACACGTCCGTCCTGAAAGCCCACGCCGTCGAGGAGTATCCGACCCAAAACGGCCCCGCCGACTACGCGCTGTTTGTCGCCGGACGCCTTCTCGGTATACTTGAAGCAAAAAAAGTCGGTGTCGGCCCGCAGAATGTCCTCGAACAGGCCAAACGCTATGCCAAGGGTGTCACGGACGGATCTGGAAACTGGAACGGCTTTCGCGTCCCGTTTCTATATTCCTCCAACGGCGAACTCATTTTCCACGCCGACGTCCGATCCGGCAAAATCATTTCACGCCAGCTGGCCGATTTCCATACGCCGGCCGCGCTCGCTGATTTTTTTGCTCACGCTCCCGACGCCGGCCACGCATGGCTGAAATCCACGCCGAATACGATTGATAAACTCCGCGACTACCAAAAAAAGGCCATCGCCGCCTGTGAGTCGGCCATCCTCTCCGGCAAACGCGCCATGCTCGTCGCGATGGCAACTGGCACCGGCAAAACGTTCATGACCGTCGCCCAAGTTTACCGCCAGCTGGAATCCAAGGCCGCCCGCCGAATCCTCTTTCTCGTCGACCGCAAAGCCCTCGCCGCGCAGGCTGTCCGCGCTTTCGCGTCGTTCCAGACGCCCCGAGGAAACAAATTCGATCAGGAGTACGAAGTTTACAGCCAGAAGTTTCGCAAGGAGGATTTCGGCGATGATGAGCCATATGATCCGAAGCTGTTGCCGACCGAATACTTGACCAAACCGGACGCTTCAAAAACATTCGTCTATGTCTGCACCATCCAGCGCATGGCCATCAATCTCCTCGGAAAGCAGGCCTATCAGTCTGGAGGCGAAAGCGGAGAGGACGATGAGGATGCGGACAAACTCGATATTCCGATTCATGCCTTTGACGTGGTCATCGCCGATGAGTGCCATCGCGGCTACACTTCCAAAGAAACCGGCATCTGGCGGCAGGTGCTCGACTATTTCGACGCCGTGAAAATCGGCCTGACCGCCACGCCGGCCGCCCACTCCCTGACCCTTTTCAGGGAGGTCGTCTACCGCTACACGACCGACGAGGCCATTGACGACGGCTGGCTCGTCGAATATGAACCGGTCAAAATCAACTCGAACGTCCGCATGCAGGGCGCATTTCTCAAGGAAGGCGAACTCGTTGGCCGCGTCGACACGGAAACCGGCGTGGAAAAACTCGACGAGCTGGAGGATGAGCGCGCCTACGACAGCAGTCAGATCGAAAGAGACATCACCGCGCCGGACAGCAACCGCAAAATTATCGCGGAAATCGCCAAATATGCTCTCGCCCATGAAACCGAAACAGGCCGCTTTCCGAAAATCCTGATCTTCGCCGCCAACGATATCCCTCACACGTCCCACGCGCAACAACTCGTGAATATCGCGCGCGAGGTGTTCAACCGGGGGGATGACTTCGTCCAGAAAATCACCGGCGCCAAGGACGTCGACCGGCCGCTTCAGAGAATACGCGAGTTCCGAAACCGCCCCGAGCCTAAAATCGTTGTAACCGTCGACATGCTCTCAACCGGCGTCGACGTACCGGCCATCGAGTTCATCGTTTTTCTGCGCCCCGTAAAATCCCGCATCCTCTGGACGCAGATGCTCGGACGCGGCACCCGCCGCTGTGACGCCATCAACAAAAAGAAGTTCGTCATCTTCGACTGCTTTAACGGCACGCTCATCGAATACTTCAAAAACTCCACCGATTTCAAAATCGAAATGCAGAAGGATACCGTGCCGATCGAAGAGGTCATCGAAAATATTTACAACAACGTCGACCGTGACTATCACGTCAAAGTCCTGGTACGCCGTCTGCGCCGTATTGAGCGCGATATGAGCGGCGAAGCCCGCGAACGGTTCGCGGCTTTTATTCCCGAGGGAGACATCGGCAAATTCGCCGGCGACATCCCCCGCGCGATCAAGGCCGACTTCTCCGGCGCTATGAAACTGCTTCGCGACAAGAATTTTCAGGAACTCCTGCTGAATTACCCAAAGGCCAAACGAACTTTTTTGAAGGGATACGAGATCCAGGACACGGTCTCGTCGGAATTGGTCTTTCGCATGGGATCGGAATACAAAAAACCGGAAGACTATCTGGTCTTGTTTGATCGGTTCGTCAAGGAACATCAAAACGAGATCGAAGCCATTCGCATCCTGCTGGCCCGGCCCAAAAAATGGAATCCGAAAGCGCTCGATGAATTGAAAAAGAAACTCGAACAGAACCAGTTCCGGCTATCGGACCTCCAAAAAGCCCACCGGCTCGTGTACCATAAGGACTTGGCCGACATCATTTCGATGATCAAGCATGCCGTGCGCAAGGAAGAGCCGGTTTTGTCGGCGGAAGAGCGGGTTGACCGCGCCATGAGCAATGTCACTTCAGGCAAGACATTCACCGCCGAACAGCGCCAATGGCTGGATCTCATCCGCCACCATCTCGTGGAGAACCTGACGCTCGATCAGGAGGATTTCGACCTCGCGCCCATCTTCGAACAGCGCGGAGGCCTCGCCGTCGCCCGCAATGTCTTCCGTGACCGATTTGATTCTCTCATCGAGGAGATCAACTATGCCCTCGCGGCGTGATTTCAATCTCCTCCCCCCTTGCGGGGGAGGCTGGGTGGGGGGTCGAGGACAACATGTCTGACATCGTCAACAAACTCTGGGGCTTTTGCCACACCCTCCGCCACGATGGCATCGATTACGGCGACTACATCGAACAGCTCACGTATCTGCTCTTCCTCAAAATGGCCGACGAACGCGAGGTCGTCATTCCCAAGGGCTTCGACTGGAATAGCCTCAAGACACGCTCCGGCACCGACTTGACCGACCACTACGCCGAAATCCTCCGAAAACTGCGCGAGGAAAAGGGACTGCTCGGCGACATCTTCGCCCAGTCCATGCCCCGGTTCAATAATCCCGTCAATCTCAAACGCCTCGTCACCATGATCGACGAGGAACACTGGTCGGCGATGGATGTCGACGTGAAAGGCGCCTGTTTCGAGGGACTGCTCGAGAAGGCGGCCAGCGAAGGCAAGAAAGGCGCCGGGCAATATTTCACGCCGCGCGTGCTCATTCAGTCGGTTGTCCGCGTCATGAAACCCGACCCGCGCGCCCGGACGGATTTCACCCTCTGCGACCCCGCCTGCGGCAGCGGTGGATTTCTCATGTCCGCCTATGAATGGCTCATGGGCGTCACGAAAGGCGCGCTGGAGCGCGGCGAGATCAAACGCATCAAGACCAAGACCTACTTCGGCCAGGACCTCGTCCCGCGTCCCCGTCGCCTCGCGCTCATGAATCTATATCTCCACGGCATCGTCCCAAAAATTTATCTCGGCGATGCCATCTATGAGCCCGATCGCGGCGAACTCTATGACTGCGTCCTCACCAACCCGCCCTTCGGCACCAAAGGCGCCAATCAAGCCCCTGACCGCGAGGATTTCACAATCGAGACCAGCAACAAACAGCTCAACTTTGTCCAGCACGTCGTGAACATCCTCAAAGACGGCGGCCGCGCCGCGATGGTTCTGCCGGACAACTGTCTCTTCGAAGGCAAAGCCGGCGAGGTCTTCAAGATTCTGATGCAGGACTGCAACCTCCACACGGTCCTGCGCCTGCCGCGCGGCACCTTCACGCCCTACAGTCAGGGCGTCAAAGCCAACGTCGTCTTTTTCCAAAAAGGCGTGAAGACCGAACACGTCTGGATTTTCGACGCCCGATCCAACGTCCCCGGCATCACCAAAAAAGACCGCCCCCTCGCCCGCGCGCACTTCGAGGAATTCGAAAAATGCTACGGCAAAGATCCCAACGGCCAGAGCAAACGCGAGGACACCGGCGAGTCGGGCCGGTTCCGCAAGTTCCACATCAGCGACATCGAAAACCGCGACTACAAACTCGACATCACCTGGCTCAAGGACGATTCCCTCGAAGACGCCGACGACCTCCCCGCCCCGGAAGAACTGGCCGCCGAAGCCATCACCGAACTCGAAGCCGCTGTGGATGAACTCAAGGCAATCGTGGCACTTGTGGAAAATAATGAGGGCGTTGAGAAATGACCGACGAAATCCCGCTAGGGTGGACAAAAGCTCATATCTCCGAGATATGTGATGTGTCGAAGGAACGCGGACGTGAGGGAATTACACCGTACCTCGAGATAGGGAACGTCGATATTGTGTCCAAGCGATACATGTTCACTGACAAGCTTTCGGTTAGAGGCTGTCAGATGGCGAAGCAAGATGATGTTCTTATTTCAAGGGTGAGACCAACCCGTGGGGCGATCGTTTGGATTCGTGAGAGCGAATTGCACGTGTCTTCGGCTTTCACTGTACTGCGAGATTGTGGGACACTTTCAAAAAAATATCTTTGGTTATTTCTTGCTTGGAATCGTGCCTACCTCAACCACCTTGGCGATAACTGCACTGGAACTATGTATCCGACCACTTCAGAGGATGCGATTACTGACTTTGATGTCCCTATCGCTCCACTTGCCGAGCAGAAGCGGATCGTCGAAAAACTGGACGCGGTGATGGCGCGGCTGGAGGCGTGCAAGTCCCGGCTGGCCCTCATCCCGCCCCTCCTCAAACGTTTCCGCCAATCCGTCCTCTCCGCCGCCTGCTCCGGGAAACTCACAGCCGATTGGCGCGAGCAAAATTTAATTATAGAAAATGCTGATGCTCTGCTCGACAGGATTAGAGAGAAGCGATTGGCATCAGCTCCGACCAAAAAAGAGAAGGCACGGATTGATGAAGTATTTGACGAGGGGAATCTGCGTATTGACGAGGGAGACCTTGGACTGGATGAGATTCCTGACACTTGGTTTGGCTGCCGCGTCGGCGCCGTTGGCGCGGTCTCCAACGGCAGCACGCCATCACGAAAGCGGCCGGATTTTTGGGGCGGAGCAATTCCGTGGGTCAGTTCGGGCGAAGTACGTAACAATATCATCTCGGCAACGCGCGAACGAATTACCAAAGCGGGCTACGAAGATAGTTCCGTGCGCCTCCTGCCCCGTGGCACCGTCCTGCTTGCCATGATTGGCGAGGGGAAAACCAGAGGGCAGACAGCCATCCTCCACATCGAGGCTACGATTAACCAGAACATCGCCGCCGTTGTTTTGGATCACGGTTTGCTTAGCTCCGCATACTTGTGGCGATGGTTTCAACTGCAATACGAAGCAACGCGAGAACGAGGCAGCGGGTCCGGCCCGCAGGCGTTGAACTGTCAACGAGTCCGTGAACTGCCCTTTGTTCTGCCCCCGTTGCCCGAACAACACGAAATCGTCTGTCGAGTGGAGGCGTTGTTCGCGATTGCGGACAAGATCGCGGAGCGCTACAAAAACGCCAAAGCCAACGTGGACAAACTGGCCCAATCCATCCTCACCAAAGCCTTCCGCGGCGAACTCTTGCCGCAGGACCCCTCAGACGAACCAGCCTCCTTACTCCTTGAGCGCATCCGCACACAGCGCATCAGCCGGGAAGCGCAGCAGAGCACCTCGAAGAAATCTCATCGGAATGGAATCAAAAGAGTGGCAAGACAGATACATAAGACTTTGAAAATATGAACATTACGCAATTGGCCTTTTATCTGAGTCTCACTCGTCGTCTCATTGGCACAACTACCATCCTTTCAACTGATTATGCTATTTTATTACATATACCTTGCCATTTGTTAAGTTTTATATTAGCAATGTCGATAGATGAAATTAAGCGCCGGGTGGCCATTTGAATACCACGGTTCTGCATGTTGGCGAAAAGTTGAAGGTCGAGGCGGTGCTCAATCCCGACGGAAAATGTCCGGCGCAGGAATTTTTGGATGAGCAGTTGGAAAGTGACAGGCAGAAAATCAAGGCCTTATTTTTCATGGTTGCTCTCAAGGGCAATCAGTTTCGAAACGGGGAGAAATTCAAGAAGCTCGATGGCGAAATTTTCGAATTCAAGAGTTATCAAATTCGCCTCCTCTGTTTCTTTCACAGAGGCGGCAGGTTGATCATCACTCACGGACTCATCAAACAGACGGATAACATGCGAAGAGGGGAAATCGAGAAGGCGGAGCGAATCCGCCAACAGTTTCTTGCGGAGGAGGTTTCCCATGGCTGAAGAAACGTGGTTTGAAAAGCATCACAAAACCGACGAGGAGAAGCGGCTGTTCGCGCAGGAAGTCGCCATTCTGTCCGCGCTTGAAGAAGTCTGCCGGGTGATGGAAACGGAAAACGTCTCCCGGGCGGACATGGCGACCAAACTCGGAAAAAGCCGGGCGTTTGTAACCCAGGTGCTGCGCGGCAGCAACAACATCACGATTCGTACGCTCGCCGATTTCGCATGGGCCTGCGGCCGCACCGTCGATATCCGACTTCGCAAAGGCGCCGGACATAACTTCGAGCCGACCGTGTATGCCGAGTGGAAAGAGTCGGCGGAAACGCAGGCGACGGTCAACCCGTCGGGACCGGCTCAACAAGTAGAAGATTTGGAATCGTCGCTGGCAGGATGACGCCGGAACTCAAAACGGCGGCCAAGGTTGCCGCCGTCTCACAGATTCAGAACGTCCGATTGACGTTTGTGCACTCCGATCTGCAACCCGGATTCGAAAAAGTTCTAAACGGAAAATCCGAGATTCAGATTGACCACCGGATGACGGAATATATCGTTCGTGAAGACGAACTCCAACTCATCCTCGAATTCAAACTAAAGATCGTTGTTGAATCCGCAGAGGAGAAGACCGCCCCTCAACCTGGGGAAACTTCCACTCCGCCTCTCGAAATCCACGCAAAATTCTGCGTTGACTACACGGTCAAAGATCTCAAGACTTTTTCTGAACAGGACATTCAGGCCTTCGCAAAAATCAACGCCGTTTTCAATTCGTGGCCCTACTGGCGGGAAATCGTCCAATCCACATTTTGGCGCATGGGCCTGCCGCCGTTCGTCATCCCCGTATTCCGGATGCCGCTGAAGTCAGATTAGGCCGGCATTTCATTCACACCTGCTCGACGCTAAACCCCTGCTTGAATCTGACTGTCTTGCCGCACTTCGCACAACCCGCCGTCGCGCCATTCAGCACACGGTGCTTTCCGACAAAATTCTCCGCATCGCATGATGGGCACGGGTATTTGACCTGCCGGAGGTGGACAATTATTTCATTGCCTTTGCCGGGTTCTACGTCGTAAACCGCTTGGCAGTTGGTGATGGGACACTTCACTCCCCCTTCGGCTGTGAAACTGCCGGCGCGACGCTGTATCTGCTCTCCGCAGTCTTGGCACTGAAACTCGAAAAACTGTCCGAAATTAACCCTGAAAATCGGCGACGTCAAAATTGCCTCGCACTCATCGGCAACGGCCGCCGCCCGCTTGATCATTCCAGCCAGATTGGAAGTTTTGCCGGACTCGATCTGGTGGATCGTTAGAGCGTGGAGAAAATTCCCCAGCGCGTTGTGGTTATCGTTGGCCCACTTCCGCGAAAACCTTCTGTCCTGCCCCAGCATCTGCATTTCCTCGCCCGGTGGCGGGACACCGTACGTGTGTTCGATCCCAACCGCCAAGCTGACGCTCTGGTCGGCATGCGGGTCAACTTCGCGCATCTCTGAAATTACGTGTCTGGGCTGCCACTTCTTGAGCGCATCATTTGGAACTTCTTTCAGGTACGCCAGCAGTTGATCATAGGTGATGTACTCAATCGTGAGACGCAACTCGAGGCAGGCATACCGGACAGAAGGTTCATCGCCCTTTGCCAACAAATTCCTTGCACGAGCGAGACATTCGCGGGCCACGCATCGCATATCGGGCACGGTTATCGTCGCCGTCATTTTGCCCCTCCCCCGGTGGCGTGAGTTATTCTGCCTGTTTTCGGCGGCCCAAACCCACCGGCTTCATCCTTCTTCCGAATAATCTCCTCCTGGTCTTTCTTGGCCTGTTTTGCCGTGTGCTTATCGCCTCTTCTTGAAGCCTCACTTTCCTCAACGACTTTTCTGGAAAAGGCTTTATCCAAGTCTTCAAAATTCTTAGGAGTCATTTCGTATTCCTCCTTTAATTGTTCGTTGCAGGACGTGTCAAAGGCCGCCCGCAAGTCAGTTTCCTTATCCAGCCGTGAATCCTCGTCGCTATCGACGTGAACACAAATACAGTTGCCGCCATTCTTCTCAACACATGGCCATTTCTCGTGGGATGGGATCCTATCCGAGAGGGAATCGGTTTGGCCGATATAACGAGGCGTATGTGTGCCTCCGTTCGATCCGACCACACGTTTGCTGAATATGTAGACAGCCCCGACATCTTTGAACCTCGTGTCTGTGGTATATGCTTGGAACTTGTACTCCGTGCCACTTCCTCCTGCAAAAGTAACGTCAGAAATTTTTGACATGTGAAACTCCTTCATTATCGAAGCCCGCGGCTGCCGGCGGTCCCAGCCACCGAGGTGCTCATTGTCATCAAGCTTATGTCGTCTGCAACGCGACGACGTTCTGACCGTTCACGTAAACGTGCGCAACCCGTCGACCATCTAAATCGATGGCCTTGCTGCACAAAAAAACACTCATCACAGGGGTCGTTTCCCCCCTCTCCTCGACTGGATTGCTCTTGCTGTACGGAAGGCCGCCATGCTAACGTCACTCTGGACTAGTGAGGGACGGGGGCGGCCTGCCGGATGCGCAAGCGGACGGCGTCGTTACCGTCCTTTTTTATGGCTGTTTCACAATCTGAAAAACAAACACCATAAAAGCCGTATCATTCATCTGGACTTACTTTCTCCTTCCACGCCTGCTGTGAATCAAGTCGTTCACAGACGCAAACCCGGTTTTCTGAAGAAGCGTTCCGACATGCATATCGTCCCGAACGCCGAAATCGCGGTTGTACTGTTTCTCCAATGTCGAAACGTGCTTGTCGTCACGCGTGTCCCGGAGCGGTCCGTTCGCATTCCGTGTCCGATAACCCCGCATTCCTGCTGCGTCTTTGGCCATATTCATCACCCCCTTTCTCTGCCGAATGTTCAATTATCTATATGTACCATATCTGTAAAAAAAATCAAGGTTTTAGATGATAATGTTATGGGTCACAAAAAAAGCTTGACAAAAACATGAATTTATCATAGAGTCACAATATGAAAGGTCTTCCGTTTATAGGCCAATTGGCCAAAATGTCACTGAAATCTCACAACCAAGAGGCCACCCCTTATGTGGAGGCGCTTATCCGTTTGGCCGAGGAAGAAGGGGATGTTAAATCGGCCAAGAAACTGGCGGCAATCCTCGAAGATGCCCGAAAACGGGGATTTGTCGGGTCTAATTCGTCCTCGTCGCCCGGTGATCGATATCCGATGACAACGTCTTCCGCGACAATGGAAATGCCTGTATCGATATCGAAATTCCTGGAAGACTCCCTGCCGGCGCCGCCGGAACGGCCGACTCTGGATGCTTCCGTATCGCAAGGTATTCGAGATTATATTTTTCATGCTTCACATGGATTGAAGGAGAACATCTTTTTTGTCGGACCTTCGGGTACAGGCAAGACCTTGACGGCTGCATGGCTTGCCGCACAATTGGAAAAGCCGTTGTATCGTCTGGCTTATCCTCGGGTCTTCGATAGTTATCTTGGCAGAACCGCTAGAAATCTGGTCGCGGCGTTCGAGGAGGTTAAACTCCTGGGTGGGATCCTTTTTATTGACGAGGTGGACGCCATTTTGAGGTCTCGGGAACTTACAGGCGACCACGGCGAGATGCAGCGGACGGTCAATGTGCTGCTCATGGAAATCGATAGAGCCCGCGATGAATTACCGATCTTTGCCGCGACCAATCTGTTCCATAAGGTGGATACGGCGGTGGCCAGACGATTTCATCTGATACTCCACTTCAATTTGCCCTCTGACTTTTTGCGCGAGCATTATGTTCGACTGAAGGTGAAACAATATATTCCTTCGTACCTGATGACGTCTTTGATCAGGCTGACGGAAGGATTCTCCTACGCGGATTTGGAAAAGTTGCTTGGTTGCATGCCGGATTTCGATTTACCTCCGACCGCGTTTTGGCCGGAATTCTTGCGCGTTCTTTCACAAACGTCGCCACCCGCGACCGCTCAATCTATTTCAGAATTCGCGCATTCGCCATCCCCGATACAGGCGAGAAAGCTGATTGAATGGGGTGTGGAGAAACAAGTCGTCACTCAGATGTTTGGGATATCTTCTGCCCTTCTGACGAAATGGATTCAGGGAGAGAAGCTGGAGGTAGTCCATGGCTGACGAACCGGGTCGGCCGCGAAGCAGCATCCTCCGGGTTGATAAGCGGAAACAGAGGACGAAAGAGTTTACCGATAAGCGGACTGGGGGTGGGTATAAAAAGATTTTTCCGGATGTACAAGAACGCTTGACCTTCGTCGCCCATCAACTGGATATCGCCATCGACGATTACAAGTCCGCTTACGCCCTGACGGAGTCATCCGCCCCGTACCTGGTATTTGAATTGCAGCCATCGGCCATCGCCAAATCTCACAGCGCCTTGGACGTGTTAAATGATTGCGGGCTCGAAGTCGTTGCCACTCGGACTCTGGAGGAGAAGATTGTGCATGGGGTCGAAGGGGCCTTTAAGCGGCTCGGGGGCGATTTGGTGATGGCCGCGAAAGATGCCCCGACGGACGAACAACTCAAAAAATTGGATGCGGAAGATAAGGAGATTCGGAAGATAAAAAGGGAAGAAAAACGACTTGGAAAAGAAAGTGATGCCAAGAAAACGGTTCACCGCTATCTGCCGGGTGGGAAGTTTTCATGGAACGAGGTGGCCCAGTTCTCAACGTTCCGGAATGTCGGGTTCATACGTCCTGAAGAGAAAATGATGGTTCCGGCCAATTTCGAATCGGCGCCGGTCTTTGTCTCGACATTCCCGTTGTGTGACAGCGCAAACGACGACATCAGAATATGGATTACATGCATTGATAGCATCATCAAGAAATACAAAACGGGTATCCGTGTTTTACGCGCCAATAAGAAATTCATGGAAAATATACAGGAACACGCGTCGGGTTTGGAATGCGATTGGAATTTTAAAGTGAATCGGGAATACAAATCCCATCAAAAATCCTTTGTGTTTCTGATTGAAAATGCGGGTGTCAAAGCGGTGCGTGAGTTGGCCGGGTGCGAGTTTGTGCGTACGGTGGCTTTGGGACATATCCAAACAGATGTGTTGCGCGCATCTTCAAAGTTGTCCATACCATCCCCGCCTGCGGCGATTCGATCTTTGCCGGCGGCGGGGTTGGTGGACACGGGTATTGCATCTCCTTCAAAATTGGATCCCTATATCACTTTCCGTGGTGGAGAAAATACTATCCGCAATAAAAAAGTGTTTCATGCAACGGACGTGGCCTATCTCCTTGTCCACAATGGCGCCGCCACGCCTTGGAAACCGGACGTGGCCGGATTGCCGTGTGCCATCCGCGACGTGGCCAGAATTGATGGTGGAGACGTTGACGGGGATCAGCTGCGGGCGGCCATCTGGGAGGCAACCCGGGATTCGTCGGGGGATGGAACTGTGAATTTTTCGGCATATGTGAACGAGGGGAGGCGGGCGAAGCCTACGCCGGAAGTCTCTGTGTTTGGTGAACTGTTGGATGATATGTCATTGGAGGCCGAAAATCTCATGATCGTTTGTTCCGCCGGTAATTCCGGATCGGTGGGAATGGATTCTCCCGCCGACGGAGTTCATGTGGTTTCCGTAGGTGCCTTTACCCGCACACCGCAAGGAAACTTTGTACGGTCGGATTACTCCTGTCACGGCGGCGGGATCGCGCACAATGCCAAGCCCACTTTTGTTGTACCTGTCCATGACTTGAATAATAAGGATTCTACCTGGGATACACTCATTCCATCGGGTTCGCCTGGCACAAGTTTCGCTGCTCCGGTTGCCACGCGAGTTCACGCCGGCCTACGGCATCGTGGATATAATCGAGATGAAGCTTTGGCGCTGATGGTGCACCACGCAAAACATCCGGGGAAGGATGTTTATTACAAGCCATCGTCAAAAGAAATTGAGGAGTTTGGGTTTGGGGTGGTTCCTTCTATCAATGAATGCGACCCGCCGGATGGTTCGAGGATAACGTTGATCTACGATGTTCCCGTCAAACTCGGCAAATTTTATGAATTGAGATTGCCGATACCGCAAGAGCTTTCGGATTATTCGGCATTTGCCCGTCTGACTGCATACACTCGCGCGCCATGCAGCCGAGAAATGGGTGAGGAATATGTTGCCGCCGAGGTTCCGACACATCTGAGAATGTATAAAAAAGAGGTCAAAAAGAATGGAGTGCCATATGTGGATTTGCCGCCGGAGCCGGTCGACTGGAAAGCCCGATACGAGGAACATCGCATTAAATATGGATGGAAATGGGGCACGCTGAGGCGATATAGCAAGACCATCCGGTTCGGAAAATATAAAGAATTTGCTCTAAGGATTGGTCCGGTTATATGGCGGAAATGGGTACCAGGGACTGTGAAAGGACAAGAAACAAAGGTGCAGTGTGTTCTTTCGTTTTATCCGCTTGAGGGCGAAGCACCGCCGTTTTTTGATTTCTTCCGCAGGGCGTTTGTTGCCGCGCAGGTGGAAGTGGAGGTTCCATTGGAGGTGCAAATCGAATTGGAAGGTGAAAGTTGATGTCCCGTATACTCTTGAACCTCCCCCCTCACGACCGCCCCCGCGAGAAATTCAAAGCCAAAGGCTCCGAATCCCTGTCCGACCAGGAGCTATTGGCCATCCTGCTTGGCAGCGGCACCAAAAAATCGGACGTTTTGAAAGTCGCCGAACATATACTCAAAGAGATCGACGGCTCTAAGAAAAAATGGAGGTTGGCGGATCTTCAGAAAATCGAAGGTGTCGGCGAAGCCAAGGCCATGCAGATTCTGGCTGCGATGGAGTTTGCCCGGCGCCGCATCCAGCCCGCCGGATTTAAAATCTCGTTCCCGGCTGACGTCGTCCCCCTCATTCGCCACTACGCCGACCGCAAACAAGAACATCTGATCTGCGTCACTCTGAACGGCGCAAACGAAATCATCGCCACCCGCGTCGTTACGGTCGGCCTCGCCGACAAAATCCAAGTCCACCCCCGTGAACTCTTCGCCGACCCCCTGACCGACCGCGCCACCGCCGTCATCATCGCCCACAATCATACCGGCTCGGACCTCATCCCGACCCGCGAAGACATCGAGACCACCCGCCGCCTCAAGGCCGCCGGCGAAACGATTGGCATCAAATTGCTCGACCACATCATATTCAACAAAACCGGCTATTACAGTTTTCTCGAGAAAGATAATTTGTGAATTGAGGTAATCCATGGCCACCGGTCGCAATCAGCCGTGCCCCTGCGGAAGCGCAAGGAAATACAAGAGGTGTTGCGGCAATCCGCTAAAAATGTCGCTTAAGGGCATTCATCGCCCGACAGAAAGCCGCGTCGCGGACGGAATCGCCAAAGCGCTCGAACATCACAAGGCCTCTGAACTCATCCGATGTCAACAGCAGGGACTGGGCAAGCCGATCATCTCTACAGAACATCAGGGCAGGCGCCTCGTGGCTGTTGGAAACAAAGTCTACCATTCGACCAAATTCAAAACATTCCCTGATTTTCTGTTCGCTTATGTAAAAGGCAAACTCGGTTCGGAGTGGGGCAATGCGGAGATCGTCAAGCCCCTGGAGGAGAGGCATATTATTCTGCAATGGTACAACGAGTATTACCTCTTCCAAAAACGGCACTTCGACAAAGACCACGAAATCCAGTCTTTTCCGGCAACGGGTGTGGTCAATTGTTATCTCGGCCTTGCCTACAGTCTGTACTTGCTGGAGCACAACGTCGAGCTCCAGGACCGTTTGCTCAAACGGCTAAAAGACTCGGCAAATTTCCAGGGAGCGTATTACGAATTAATCGTCGCAAACTGTCTGATTCGAGCCGGATTTGATTTGGTTCTCGAAGATGAAACCGATCGTGCCTCGAAGCATTGTGAATTTTCCGCCGTTTCACAGAAGACTGGAAAAAAATACTGGGTCGAAGCCAAGATGCGGGCGGTTTCCGGCATTCTCGGTAAATCCGACCATGACGGCACCCAATCGTTGGAACCGACTTCCTCGCTGATACAGCATGTGAACAAGGCGCTTGCAAAGCCGGCGGCGGATGAACGACTCATTTTCATCGATCTCAACACCGATCCGCCCGACGGGCAGAGTCTGCCGGATTGGATGGAACGAGCCGCACAAAAACTTGAAGGCCTCGAAAAAACTTACCAAAAAGGGGAGCGCGCTTATATTTTTGTGACGAACATGGCGTTTCACCGGCGCTTGACGGACGCCCGCCCGGCTGGCGCCGTTTTGGTTCACGGATTTGGAATTCCCGATTTTGGAAGGCCGGGGGAATATCGGCTTACGGAAATTTACAGGAAAAGACAAAAACATAAGGATGCCTATCACATTTTTGAAGCCGTCAAAGAATATCCGAAATTTCCTTCGACGTTTGACGGTAGTTTGCCATCCGAAACCTTTGGTGATGGAGGTGGTCGCATTATTATTGGAGAAACGTATTTTTTTCCTGATATGGACGAGAAGGGAATTACAGGGACCGTCACTTCTGCCATGGTGAGTGAAACTGAAAAGACAGAACATTTGGGCATTACGACAAAAGATAACGGGTCATTTATTCTCAGCAGGCCGATGACAGAGGCGGAACTGACAGATTACAAAAACCATCCCGAGGCGTTTTTTGGTGTGATTCTTCAACCACCAGGGAACGCGAATGACCCGTACGAATTATTTGAATTTTTTGTTGGATGTTATAAAAACTCGTCTAAAGAGAAATTGCTAGAATTTTTAAAGGATTCGCAGGACACCGACTCCCTCGCGGCGTTGCCTCATATGGATTTGGTACTCGAATACTGCGAACGATTGGTCGCTGCCGCAGTGGCTGGCCAAGAAAACAGATGATTTGGAATATTGGGATCCGGCCGGTGCGCAATTTGTGGACAACGCGCCGCCTTCTCTTTCACTGTCTCTCTTTCTATATCTCTCTTTCCCGTGCACTCTGTGTCACCATTCGCGGGCATCGTGTGTCACCATCTCGGTGACAGGGAGTCACATATCGGGGATTGTTGTGCACGGTTTTGGGGATAACGGCAGTTCGTCCTGGATGGCGAGGAGGGTGTAGGTGTTTGACCGCCGGCGGCGGCCTACGGACGGCGGGCTTCGTTTGATCGAGATGAGGCCGAGGTCGGCCAGTTGGCGGACGACGCGGATCACGTGGCGGCGCGAGAGGGCGAGCATCCGGGCGAGGGTGTCGTAGGAGGGGTGGCAGGAGCGGTGGTTGAAATCCGCGAACCGCGCCAGGGCCGCGTAGACGCCGACGCCGATGGCGCCGATTTCGGCGGCGTAGTTGTCGATTACGATGTGGTCGATGCGAAGCCAGTGGCCCGATGGGGCCCTGGGTTTGGGGTCCGGCATTGGGTCATCCATTTCTCCGCGCGATCATTTGCCGGACGGCGGCCGGTAGGACTCGAAGATGAAGCGGTCGAGATCTTCCCGCCGGAATCTCCGGCTCTTGCCGATTTTGGAATAGGGCAGCCTGCCGCGCGCCACGAACGCGTCGAGGGCGTTCAGCGTCACCCGCAGATAACACGCCGCCTCCTTCGAACTCAGGTAGGGCGTGCTCGGCACCGGCACATCCGGCACCCGGCACCGGCTCTCGGTGCCGGCCTCTTTTTGCTCATTATCCGTCGGGTGATCCATGAATCAGTGTCCTTCCGCCTCTTCCGCGTCCTCGGACGCCTGAGTTGTATATCAGGAGAGATTATGTCTGTCAAGAAGCCATTATTGTTTTTAGAGTGATTATGTGGTATATAACACTGTCAGAAAGGATTGTATCTTTGTGAGAGAGCCGCTTGACAGAGGGGGTGGCCCATGTTGAAGTCGCCCGTAAGCGTATTTCCGAGGAGGTGGCCGGATGGACAAATCGCTGGGAGAAGTGTTTCGAGAGCAGACGCATGCCAAGGACTTGACCGCGGAGGATCTGGTCAAAAAAACGGGTGTCGGCACCCGTTCCCTGGTTTTCCAATTCTGGGCGGGCCGGACCTTTCCGCCGCTGCACAAGCTGATTTCGATGTTCAACCTGGTTGGAATGGAATTCCACATATATGTCAACGGCCAGTTGCGAAAACTGAAACTGGACGGCCGGCGCGGTCTTTCTGACGCCGAGCGTGTGCTCGTCGGCGATCCCGGCGAAGTGGGCCTGCTGGATGGCCTGACGCCTTCCCAGGGAGAGGCGATTCTGGCGCAGGCGAATTTTTTCAGGGAATACAACGCCAGGAAGCAATCGGCGAAACCCGCCTCCGCCCGGCGTCGCGCGGACGCGGCGGCATAGGAGAAAGACCATGCGCGTCAGGGTCATTCAACGAAAGGGCGCTTGGTGGATCGACTATTACTATCTGGACGAAACGGGCGCTTTGCGAAGAAAATACGAAAAGATCGGCCCGGGCAGGAAATTTGCGGAGACGGTGGCCGCCAAGCGCCGCGTGGAAATTCTGGAAGGAAAATTTCTGGACCGCCGTCGTTTCAAGCCCATCACGTTTGCGGACTTTATCCGGGAATTCGACGACAAGCACATGCGGTTTTTGAGAATTTACCGGCATGGCGGCAAGCAGTATCTCCGCCATCTGGTTTCCTTCTTTGGCGCAAGGCAACTCATGTCCATTTCGCAATTCGACGCCGCGCGGTTCAAGGTCCATTTCATGAGCCGGAAAACGCGCGCTGGAACCCCGCCGGCGAAATCGACCTTCAACCGGTATCTGTCGACTCTCATTTGCATCATGAACAAAGCGGTCGAATGGGGACATCTCCCGCAAAATCCGCTGTCGCGGGTGAAGAAGGAGCGAGAGGACGAAAAGCCGATGCGAATTTTAACGGCCGCCGAAAAAGTACGTCTCCTCGAAGTCGCGCTGGAGGATGGCCAGGAAGCGCACTCGCTCATCACGTTGGCGCTCAACACAGGTCTTAGGCGTGGTGATCTTCTGCGTCTTCAAATGAACGCGGCCATGATGCGTGAGCGAGAAATCCATCTCACGATGCAAAAAACCCGCCACGCCATTCATGTGCCGCTCAACAGAGCCGCCGAGTCTGCGATCAAAGCGTTGAACCGGGGCGACGACGAATTGTTATTCCCACCGAGGCGCGCGGACTCGAAAGACTCGCGCTGGCACTATGCATTGTGGCTAAAACTTGCAAATAGGGCCCAACTTCGTTATTGTCGTTTCCATGATTTGCGTCACACCTTCGCCACGGATCTTTTGCGGCGGGGCGTGAACATCAAAGTGGTCAAGGAGCTCCTGGGTCACCGGTCGATCCAAACGACAATGCGATATTTGCATTTCGTGGAGATCGACCGAAGGGCCGCGGTGGACACGCTGGAACCCGCCGCCGACGCCCGTGAGCCCCGTATGGCCCGGCAGTTTCCAATGCCAACGAATGCCGACTTACAGAACGCAACTGGAAACCTACTGGAGACCAAATGGAGACCAGAACGTCAAGTCGAGGAAGCGATCGCATGAAAGTACATTCGCAATCCTCTATACATATTGGAGTACTGTAAACACGGGGAGGTGCTCCAGTGGACAACGAGAGCAGACTGTAAATCTGCCGCCCTTCGGGCTACGGAGGTTCGAATCCTCCCCTCCCCATACATGGAGGTACAGGTCATGGGTCATGAGTCATGACTTCCAAGCCAGGGCTGTTTGAAACCTTTCTGTGCGTGCGCAGGCGTGCGCCATTTCTGGATTTTCATCTGATGAGGCTCAAGGGATCGGCCCGAAGGCTGCACATTCCTGTTGAGGCGGGGCTTGCCGCCGAGGTGTCGCGGCGTGTGGAGGCGCTCGGGTCGCATCCGCATCGCGGGCGGTTGGAGGTTTCGAGCGCGGGCGAGGTTCGATTGACATTTGCGGGGTATGACGCGCGCTTGATTTTTCGCAAAACGCCGATCGCCGAAAAACTTATTTCCCTTGCCGCGCCGCGCGGGTATCCCGGCGCGTGGGCGGGGATGAAGACATTTCCGCGAATGCTCCTGGATCAGGCGCACGCCGAGGCAGGACGGCGGGGCGCGGCCGATGCGGTACTGGCGCGCCGATGGGTTTACGAAACGGCGCAGGGGAATTTGTTCTGGCTGAGGGGCGATGTCCTGCACACGCCGGCGGTCGGGCTGGGATGCCTTCCGGGAATTCTGCGGGGATGGGTGATCGGTGAGGCGCGGAGACTGGGCGTGAAGGTGCGCGAGGGCCGGTTTTCGCCGTCGAGCCTGACAGGCGCCGAGTCGATCTTCAGGACAAACGCGCTGATCGGCATTCGGTGGGTCCGTGAAATTGCGGGTCTTGGCCGGTGGCGCCGGCCCGTTCATCCGCTGGTCATGGAACTTTACCGGCGGTGGTGTGATAAGATCCGGTCATGACGCTTTTGGCCGTTGATTTCGGGACCAAGCGACTGGGTGTGGCGGTGACGGACAGCGCCGAACGGATGGCGCTGCCACTGGCGTCGTTTGCCGTCCGGTCGGAAGACGAGGGCGTGGACAAGATCGCGCGCATCGCACAGGAGCGCGGCGTCCGGGAGATCATCGTGGGCCTGCCGATCGGCCACCGGGGCGGGGAGACTCAGATGAGCGCGCAGGTGCGCGCATTCGGAGAAAAACTGCGAGTGAGAATCGCCGTCCCCGTGACGTTTTCGGACGAGCGCTTCACGACCAAGCTTGCGGAGGCCCCGATGATGGAGGCGGGCGTCAGCGCCAAAAAGCGCCGTGGGCTCGTCGACGCCGGCGCGGCTTCGCTGCTCCTACTGGCCGTCCTCGACGCGCGCCGTCCGAGCTGAAGCATGCGGTGGCTCCGCTCGGTCATTCTGTTGGCGTGCGTTGCTCTATTGGGCTGGAGTTTCCATTTTGCCGTGTCGCGTCCCCTGCCGGAACTGCGCGAGGGCGTGGTGGAGATCCGGCGCGGGTGGGGCCTGTCGGAGATCGGGCGCGCGTTTTTCGGATCGAATCGGTGGTCCGTCGGCTCGTTCAAGGCATATGTGATTCTGACCGGCCGCAGCCGGCGGCTCAAAGCCGGCGAGTATGAATTGGACCGGGATTCGATTCGAAGCCTGACGCGGAAACTGGCCGCCGGCCGAGTGCTTCAGTACCGCGTCACCGTCGCGGAGGGTGTGTGGGCGTCGGACATCGCGGTGCTCCTGGAGGGCGCGGGCCTGTGCGACCGCGAGAGGCTGCTTTCGTTGATCCGCGACCCCGCCTTCGCCACGGACATGGCCGGCGCCCGTGTTCCGTCGCTGGAGGGCTATCTCTTTCCTGAAACGTATTTTTTCACAAAGGGAATGTCGGAAGAGGACATTCTGAAAACGTTCGTCGCGCGGTTCAACGAAAAGGCCCGGCCGCTGCTTCGTTCCGACACGCATTCGGCGCACGACCTCCTGACGCTGGCCTCGATGGTGGAGCGCGAGGCTGCAAGGGACGAGGAGCGGCCGGTGATCGCGGGCGTGTTCTGGAACCGGCTCCGGCGCCGGATGCCCCTCGAATCGTGCGTCACCGTCGAGTACGCGCTGGGCCGGAAGAAAAAGAAGCTGACCGACGAGGACCTCCGGGCGGACTCGCCCTACAACACCTACCGCCGCGCGGGCCTTCCGCCGGGCCCGGTGGGCAATCCCGGCCTGCGGGCGATTGCGGCGACCGTGATGCCGGCCGCCACCGGATACCTTTTTTTCGTCGCCGCCGGCGACGGAAGCCATCACTTTTCCGCCACGTGGGCTGAGCACCTGCGCGCCAAGCGTCGGGCGGGGCGGGGGAGATAGGAAGGTCAAATTCGCAAAAGTCCTGTAATAAAAATCCCGCCGGATGCCGAAATAGCTATTTAGGACGTGCATATTATATATGGAGTGGAACCATGAAGAAATGGCTGTGCCTTGGGTTTCTCACGTTGATGGTCCTGGCAGGCCTTGCGGCAGGCGCGCGGGCGAAGAGTCTGGACGGTTTTTATCTCGAAAGCGCCAGCACGCTGGGCCGCGGATCCTGGGATTTAAAATCCTATCTTGAATTCGGCAGCAACGCCGAGCCTCTGACCATTCCCGGCGCGCTGACCAACACCGGCCGGAACATCGCCGTCAAGGTCAGCACGACCCGCCTGCCCGTGGAGCTGCGGTACGGCCTGTCGGAGGGGTGGGAGATCGGGGGCGACCTGGGATTTGAGAGCGACGACGGCGAAGCGGACCCGCCGTCGATTTATCTGGGCAAGAGCGGCCTGCAGAGGATCCGATTTTTCGGCAAATGGAATTTTTTCCAGGACGTGGCCGCGATGGCGGATCTGTCGATGTTCGGCGACGAGAAGTTGTATTACGGCCAGGACGGATTTGATTTCGGCCTGAAATTCATCTACGGGCCCGAACTCGGCGCCGGCAATCTCATGCTCAATCTCGGGATTCTGCTCAAGGGCGGCGAGGCCGAGTATGCCGACGGGAACTCGAAAATTTCCGGGTCCGCCAAGGATTTCGACAACGTGTTCTCCTACGGCATCGGCTACGCCTACCCGTACAGCGACCGATTCACCGGCATCTTTGAGCTGGCTGGATCGTCCTCCCCGTACAAGGGCGGTTCGGGCGTGAGCACGGAGGATTTGCTGGCGTTGAATCTTGGCGCGCGATACGCGTTCACGGACCAGTTTTCGCTCGAGGGCGGAATCGCCCTGGGCCTCGCCGACGGCAGCCCGAATTTCCTGCTGAGGGTCGGCATGGACTGGTGGTGGAGCGCTGCGGGCGAATACAGCGAGGCCGCCGAACCGGCGCGTCCCTGGACGCCTGCCGCCGAGCCGAAGAAATCCGAAAAGGCCGCGCCGGCCTGGACGCCGCCGGAAAGACCGGCCGAGAAACCGGCCGAGAAGAAAGAGCCGATGGCGCGCGAATCGGCGCCTTACGATGTGCCGCCGACCTATCAGGCGCCCCAAAAAGAAGCGATGCCCGAACGCGCGCCCGTCGTGGCGGCGGAAGCGCCGGCCGGTCCCTCCACGGACGAGCAGATCCAGTCGCGCGTCGCAAAAGCGGCGGATGCCTTCAACCGGGGGGACTTCGCGACCGCCGTCAGCCACTACGAGGCGGCGATCCAGTTGAAGAACAACGATCCCGTACTGCACTACAACCTCGCGACCGTGCATTTCCAGCAGAAGCGGTACGAGGACGCCAAAACATACTATAAGAACGCGATCACCCTGAATCCGAACGATCCCGAGAGCCATCTGTATCTGGGATACACGCATTATTATCTGAACGACCAGGCGTCGGCGATCCGCGAATGGCAGCGGGTGCTCGAGCTGAATCCCGACAACACGCTGGCCATCGAGAATCTGAAAGCCCTCGGCGTCGAGTAGGGAACGACTTTCTCGACAATTAACTTGATTTTGACCGCATAGTATATGAATATCCATCCAATGATCTTCAGGCGACTGGTGGGGGTTGGTGTGTTCTTTGCGATGCTCTGTCTGAGCCCGGCGGAGGTTTCGGCCCGGAGCTTGAACGGCGCTTATCTCGAGCAGGCCGGCACGCTGAACGACGGCGCGTGGGCGCTCAAGTCCTACGTGGAACTCGGCAGCAAGGCGAAACCCATCAAAGTAACCAATGCGGTGACCGGGACGGGCGATGTCGAGCTCAAGACGGGAACGATCCGCCTTCCGGTGGAGCTTCGGTACGGCCTGACGGACAAATGGGAGCTGGGCGGCGACCTGGGCCTGGAGATCGACAACGGCGGGATCATTGTGGGTTCAAAAGGTTTTCTGGATGGCAGCGGCCTGCAGGGAATCCGGATGTATGGCAAATGGAATTTCATCGAGAATCTGGCGACGAAGCTGGAGCTGTCCTTTGCCGGAGACGAGTCGCTGTACTGGACGCTGGGGAGCTTTGATCTCGGCATCAAATTCATGTTCAGCCCGGAGATCGGCCCCGGCCAGCTCAACACAAATTTGGGATTCGTGTCCAAGAGCGGCGACGTCAGCGTGTCGAGCGCCCTCGTCGTCGATTTCGGAACGATGTTCATGTACGGCGTCGGCTATACGTGGCCGTGGGGCGATCGGATCGGCTGGACGGTGGAGCTGGCCGGATCGTCCTCGCCGTACAAGGGCGGCACGGGCGTGTCCGGCAAGAACGCGCGTTTGAGTTTGCTGTTCGGCGGGCAATACGAGCTCAGCGAGCGCGTGTCGGCTGACGCGTCGGTGTCGTTCGGCCTGGCGAAGGGCAGCCCGCGGTTCATGTTGAAGGGCGGGATGGAATGGCTGTGGGGCGCCGTGGAGGAAGCGCGGCGGACGGCGGCGGCCGCAACCCCGCAGCAGCCCTCCAAGGCATGGACGCCGTCCACGACGCCGGCGGGGGCGCCCGCGACCGGCGCGACGACCGCCGCAACGCCGGCCAAGCCCAAGGGTCCGACCTACGAGGCGCCGGCCGCCTATGAAGTTCCCAAGCCGCCCCCCCCGCCGCCGAGCGGTCCGACGACCGCGGAACTTTTGCAGCAGCGGATCGCGGACGCCCAATCGTCGTTCAGCCGCGGCGATTTCGTGACCGCGGCCGCGCAGTACGAAGCGGCGATCAAACTGAAGGACAACGATCCGGTGCTGCACTACAATCTCGCGACCGCGTACTTTCAGTTAAAAAGATATTCGGACGCCAAGATCTATTACAAGAACGCCGTAACCTACAATCCGGCCGATCCCGACAGTCACCTGTATCTGGGCTATTGCTACTATTATCTGCAGGATCAGCAGTCCGCGATCCGCGAGTGGCAGAAGGTTCTGGAGACGGATCCGTCCAACTCGCTGGCGCGAGAAAATCTCAAATCCTTGGGCGTTGAATAGTCGTACCCGGCTTCCCGTTCGCCGCGCCTCCGCGTTGATCCTCTGCGTCGCGATCGCTCTCTTGGTCCTCGGAGGGTTGCCGGCCGAGGCCGGCGTGTATCTCTTCCGGGACGAGACGACGGGCAAGATGGTTCTGTCGGACGTTCCGGCCTCCGCGACGGCCCGGCGTTTGATTGGCGACCCGAAAGAGGAAGAGACGATCAACCAGTTCGTGACCGACCGCGACCGGGTCGCGCTTTATGCGGGGCTGATCCGCCAGCACGCACGGATGTACAATCTGCCGGAACCGCTGATCAAGGCCGTGATCCAGGCCGAGTCGTCCTTCAACCCGGAGGCGGTGTCCCACAAGGGCGCGGTCGGCCTCATGCAGGTGATGCCCGCAACGGCGAAGGACATCGGGATCCTCGGCGATCTCAAGGACCCGCGCGTGAACATCGACGCCGGATGCCGGTACCTCTCGATGATGCTGAGCCGGTTCAAAGGCCAGGTGCCGCTGGCCCTCGCGGCGTACAACGCGGGCCCGGAAGCGGTCGTCTACGCCGGCACCGCGGTGCCGAATTTTCCCGAAACGAAAGCCTACGTCAACAATGTGATCGACCTCATGAACCGCTTCAAAACCGCCGGCACGGTCTTCGTCGTCGAACTTTCCGCCGGCCGGTTTCTGCTTACGAATTACTGAAAGGGCTCAACCGAACGAGCGATGAGGTGGAGGTATCGGCGGAATCCCTGCTGACCATCGTCCGGGTTATGGTCGCCGAGGTTCACAGGGGCGACGCAGCTGCCGCCGTCGTGTCGCTGGACAGCACGCTGGACGGCGATCTCGGATTGGACAGCCTGGGCCGGGTGGAGCTTCTGATGCGGATCGAGCGGAGCTTCGGCGTCCGCCTGCCGGAAGGGGTGCTCTCGACGGCGGAGACGCCGCGCGATCTTTTGCGCGCGGCGCTGATCGCCAAAGGCGAGCCGGTCTTGGCGCAGTCCGTGGAGATGAGGAGCGGTCCCGGCGAGAAGGTGGAATCCTCTCCGGCCGGCGCCGGAACGTTGACGGAAGTTCTCGCCTGGCACGCGCGGGCCCATCCCGACCGGACGCATCTCACTCTCTATCTCGACGACGAGCGGGAAGTCGACATCACGTACCGGGACCTGTGGGACCGCGCCCGGGCGGTCGCGCGCGGACTGCAGGCGCACGATCTTCAGCCGGGCCAGTCGGTCGGCATCATGCAGCCGACGGGTCTGGATTTTTTTGTGAGTTTTTATGGCGTGCTCATCGCCGGCGGCGCGCCGGTTCCGCTGTATCCGCCGGCGCGTCTGAGCCAAATTGAAGACCACCTGCGCCGCCAGTCGCGGATTCTGACCAACGCCCTCGCCGTCGAACTCATCACGATGCCCGAGGCCAAGCCGCTCGCGCTCCTCATCAAGTCCCAGGTCGAAACGCTCCGGCACGTCTCGACGGTTCAGGAATTGTCCGAGAATTCCGGAACTTACACCGAACCTCCCCTCAAGACGCAGGACATCGCGCTTCTGCAATACACCTCGGGCAGCACCGGCCATCCGAAAGGCGTCGTGCTGACGCATGCGAATCTCCTGGCGAACATCCGGACGATGGGCCAGGCGTTGAAAGTGGATTCGACCGACGTGGTCGTGAGCTGGCTGCCGCTGTACCATGACATGGGCCTCATCGGCGCCTGGTTCGGGAGCCTCCACCATGCGGCCCGGCTGGTCATCATGTCTCCGCTCACGTTTCTGTCCCGGCCTTCCCGGTGGCTCTGGGCGATCCACCGGCACCGGGGAACGATTTCGGCCGCGCCGAATTTCGCGTACGAATTCTGCCTGCGAAAAATAGACGACCGCGAGATCGAGGGACTCGACCTCAGCTCATGGCGCGCCGCCTTGAACGGCGCCGAACCCGTCCGGCCCGAAACCGTGCAGCGGTTCATCGAGCGCTATTCCAAGCACGGATTTCGCGCCGAGTCGGTCATGCCGGTGTACGGTCTGGCCGAATGCTCCCTTGGCCTGTCTTTCCCGCCGCTCGGCAGGCCGCCGCTGATCGACCGGATCGAGCGCGAGCTTTTTGTGACCCAGGGGCTGGCCGTGCCGGCCGCGCCGGGCGACCCTGACGCGCTGGCCTTCGTTTCGTGCGGCCGGCCGATCGCCGGCCACCAGATCCGGATCGTGGACGCGACCGGCCGGGAAGTGATCGACCGCGCGGAGGGCCGGCTGCAATTCCGGGGGCCGTCGGCGACCAGCGGATATTTTCGGAACGCCGGGGAGACGCGGCGTCTCTTTCAAGACGAGTGGCTCGAATCGGGCGACGTGGCGTACATGGCCGAGGGCAACGTGTATCTGACGAGCCGGACCAAGGACATCATCATCCGCGCCGGCCACAACATTTATCCGTACGAGCTGGAGGACGCCATCGGCGATGTCCCGGGCATTCGAAAGGGCTGCGTTGCGGTGTTCAGCAGTCCCGATCCCGTGCTCGGCACGGAACGGCTGGTCGTGCTGGCCGAAACCCGCGAGCCGGCCGCCGGCGTCGGGGAAACTCTCCGCGCCCGGATCAACACGCTTGCGATCGATCTCATCGGCATGCCGCCGGATGATATTGTTCTCGTCCCGCCTCACACCGTTCTCAAAACCTCCAGCGGAAAAATCCGCCGCGCCGCCAGCCGCGAACTCTATGAGCAGGGTCTCATCGGCCGTCGGCAGCGCGCGGTCTGGATCCAGATTGCGCGGCTGGCCTGGGCGAGCCTTCGGCCCGCGTTGCGCCGCGCGTCGCGCGCGGCCACGGACGTGTTGTTTGCCGGCTATGTTCTCGCGCTTTTCGGCCTGTGTTTCGTCCCGGCATGGCTTGGCGCGGTGTTCCTGCCGCGGCGGTCCTGGCGCCGCGCGGCAGCCTATGGTGCGGCCCGGTGCCTGGTGCGGCTGAGCGGCGTGCGGGTCGCGGTTCGGGGGCGGGAGAATCTTCCGCTCGAAGGTCCCTGCCTGATCGTTTCCAATCATGCGAGTTATCTCGACGCGATCGTACTTGCGGCGATCGTGCCGACGCGGTTCGGGTACACCGCCAAGCGCGAACTGGCCGGGCGATTTCTCAGCCGCGTGGGACTTCAGCGGCTTGGTTTCCAGTTTCTGGAGCGTTTTGACATTGAGCGGACGATGGACGACACGCGGCGGATCGCGGCATCGGTCCGGAAGGGCCATCCGCTGATTTTTTTCCCGGAGGGAACCTTTGGCCGGATGCCGGGCCTGCGAGCGTTTCACATGGGCGCATTTCTCATTGCCGCCGAAGGAACGGTTCCAGTCGTCCCCGTGTCCATTCGCGGGACGCGGTCGGTCCTGCGGGACGGCCACTGGTTTCCCCGGCGTTCTTCCATCCGGATCACGATCGGCGCGCCGATTGCGCCCGACGGCCAGGACTGGTCCGCCGCGATCAAACTCCGCGACGCCGCCCGCGCCGTGATCCTTCGGCACTGCGGCGAACCCGACGTCGGCCAGGCGGTATCCGGGTCTCCCTCGCCTTGACCCTGCCGCGCGCGTTATGCTACGAGGAAACATGAAAGATTTCCCGCATGAGGAGAGATTGCTCGAGGCCGCGCGGGTTGTGCGCGCGCGATCGCCGGCGCGAAAGATCAAAGGCGCGCCGGTGGCCGGGCTGGATCTCGGCACGGCCGACGTGGTGTTTCTGGTGCTGGACGAAACCGGCGCGCCGGTGTGCGGGTATCTCGAATGGTCGGAAGTGGTGCGGGACGGCGTGGTGGTCGATTTTGCGGGCGCGCGCCGGATCGTGCGGAAAATGGTGGAGGACGCGGAAGCGGCGCTGGGCCAGTCGATCGAATCGTGTTCGACCGGGTATCCGCCGGGGACCGACCCGGACCTCAGTGTGAATGTGGTGCGGGACGCGGGCCTGCGGATCGCCGCCGTGTTGGACGAGCCGACGGCCGCCGCGACGGCGCTGGGCATCCGGGACGGGATCGTGGTCGACATCGGTGGCGGCACCACCGGCATCTCCATTCTGCAGGAGGGCAAGGTCCGGTACAGCGCGGACGAGGCGACGGGCGGCCGCCATCTGTCTCTGGTGCTGGCCGGCGCGTACAAGATTTCGTATGACGAAGCGGAGCGGCGCAAGCGGAGCGGCGAAGGCCGGCAATTTCTGAACGTGGTCCGGCCGGTGATCGAAAAAATGGCGTCGATCGTCCAGGCCCACATTCGCGGCGCGTCCGAAAGCCTCCCGATCGTTCTTGTCGGCGGCACGCCGCAACTGGAGGGCTTCAAAGAGATATTTGAAGAAGAACTGGCCCGGCCCGTGACGGTGCCCCAAGAGCCGCTCTTCGCCACGCCGCTCGGAATTGCGCTGTCGGGACTGCCGGCGCGCCGCGCGTCGCCCTCGCCGGTCGCGCAGGGTTGCGCGGTCTGATTCCTCGATGACCGGCGCCGCGATTCAGGCCGCCGTCGAACAGGCGGTCCGGCGCGTGTTCGTGTCGGCGGATCCGCCCGCCGCGTCCTCCGCGCCCGCCGCCGTCACCGTGCGCCGCGTTGTGCCGGTCGGCGTATCGAGCCGGCATCTGCATTTGCAGCCGGACCACGTGGAGGCGCTGTACGGCAAGGGTCACCGGCTGACGAAGCTGCGGGACCTGATTCAGCCGGGGCAGTTCGCCTGCAAGGAAACCGTGACGTTGATCGGCCCGCAAGGTAAGATCGCCCAAGTGCGGGTGCTGGGTCCGGAGCGGAAGCAGACGCAGATCGAGGCGGCCGTCACGGACCTCGTGGCGCTGGGCGTGATGGCCCCGCTGCGGCTGTCCGGGGACCTGGCCGGCTCGGCGCCGCTGAAGATCCGCGGGCCGCGCGGTCTCGTCGAGATTCGTGAGGGCCTGATCATCGCGCACCGGCATCTGCACATCGGCGGCGACGAGTCGAGCCGGTACGGCGTCCAGACCGGCGACCGCGTGCGGATCCGCACGTCGGGCTCGCGGCCGGTCCTGTTCGAAGATGTGATCGTCCGGGCCGGCGGCGATCACCGGATGGAATTTCATCTGGACACGGACGAGGCCAACGCCGCCGGCGTCAAGAACGGCGACCTCGCCGAAATCATCGGAGGCTGATCATGCAACTCGCGCGCGTCATCGGAAACGTCGTGGCGACCCGCAAGGTCGACAAAATCATGCGGTACAAACTGCTCGTGGTCGAGCCCATCGACCTGACCGGCAAGGGTTCCGGCAAGCACATGGTGGCCATCGACGCCGTGCAGGCCGGCCCGGGCGAGATCGTGTTCATCGTGGAGGGCAGCTCCGCGAGGATGGCGGTGCCGGAAAAGGACGTGCCGATCGACACGGCCATCATCGCGATCGTCGACGCGATCGAGCACGACGGCCGGATCGTCTTCCGGAAAACCGTCCAGGAATTCGCGGCGGTCTGACATGCTGCTCGTGCTCGGATCGGACCATGGGGGATTCGGATTGAAGACAGAGATCAAGACGTTCCTGGCGGCGCAGGGCCATTCGGTCAAGGATTTCGGCGCGTTTTCGAAGGACCCCGTCGATTATCCGGACATCGCGTTTCTCGTGGCGCAGGCGGTGGCGCGCGGGGAGTACGAGCGCGGGATCCTGGTCGACACGACCGGAATTGCGTCGGCGATCGTGGCAAACAAAGTATTCGGCATCCGCGCGACGCCCTGCGCGGACCTCACCACCCTCAAATCCTCGCGGGAACACAACGACGCCAACGTCCTGTGTCTGGGCGCCGGCCTCGTCCACGCCGACCAGGCCCGCGAATTCCTCGGCGTGTGGCTGTCGACGCCCTTCGCCGGCGGCCGGCACGCGCGCCGGGTCGACAAAATATGCCAAGTGGAAGAAATGACGATGAAACGCACCGGCGTCCATTCGGTCAGAGGTTAGCGTTGGAGCTTGCGCGCGTGTTCGGGCGGGTCTGGGCGACGGCGAAGGATCCTAAACTCGAACAGACCAAACTCCTCCTCGTGCAGCCGGTCGATTTTTATCTGAAGGACCGCGGCAAGCCCTTCATCGCAGTGGAAAGCGTGGACGCGGGCGCCGGCGAGATCGTGCTCCTGGCCCGCGGCCGGGAGGCGACGTTCCCGTTCGGCCTCGAGCCAAAGGCCCCGCCGGTCGACAAGTGCTGCGTCGGGGTCGTGGACGATGTCTATTACGATGAGAACGCCTGATTCGATGCCATGTTGATCTGTCGCGTGAAGGGCAACGTCGTGGCGACGCAGAAGGACGCGCGTCTCGACTCCTGGAAGATCCTCATCGTCCAGCCCATCGGGATGGGCGGCGAGGCGCAGGGCGAGCCGTTCATGTCCGTGGACGCCGCCCAGGCCGGCGTCGGGGATCTGGCGCTGGTGGCGCGGCATGGCGCCGCGGCCCGCGCCGCGATGATGGCGATTCGAAAGTCCGACGAGTACGCGCCGGCGAACGCCGTCATCGTCGGCATTATCGATGAGGTCACCGATTACCGCGCGCCGGCCGGGTCAGTGCCTCCGGCCGAAAGTTCCGCCGCCCGCCGTCGAGGGCGGCCGAAGGGATCGAAGAACAAGAGATGATTACGGAAGAGCTGGTCGAGCGAATCGCCGAGGCGGTCCTCCGGGAATTGGAGCGCACCGGAAATCTGCCGCGGGCGGACGACGCCGTCGTTTCGGCCTGTTTCGAGCATGACCGGGATGACGGAGAAATCTGCTGTGTCTGCTGGGGAAAAAATCCCGAGGGGGTCCAGGAATTTCTGGACGCCGGCGCGTCGCGGTTCGGCATCCATCTCGGCCAGACCGTCACGGCGCCCACCCTGGCGAAATACATCGATCACACCCTGCTCAAGCCGCAGACCACCAAGGCCGAAATCGAGCAGCTCTGCAAGGAGGCGAAGGAATACGGGTTCGCATCGGTGTGCATCAATCCCTTCTGGGTCCCGCTCTGCGCCCAGCTCCTGAAGGGCAGCGGCGTCAAGGTCTGCACCGTGATCGGATTTCCGCTCGGCGCGACGAGCACCGCCGCCAAGGTCGGCGAGACGCAGGACGCGATCCGAAACGGCGCCGAGGAGGTCGACATGGTGATCAACGTGGGCGCGCTCAAGGCCGGCGACCGCGACACGGTGCGGCGCGACATTGCGGAGGTGAAGAAGGCGGCCGGTCACCGGATTCTCAAGGTTATTCTTGAAACGGGACTTCTCACAGACGAGGAAAAAATGACCGCCTGTCAGCTCTGCAAGGACGCCGGCGCCGACTTCGTCAAAACCTCCACCGGATTCGGGCCCGGCGGCGCCACGCTCGGCGACATTGCGCTCATGCGCCGCGTCGTCGGCCCGCAGATGGGCGTCAAGGCCTCCGGCGGCGTGCGGGACACCAAGACGGCCAAACAGATGATCGAGATGGGCGCGACGCGCATCGGGGCTTCCGCCGGCATCGCCATCGTCAAGGGAGAGGAAGGAAAGGGCGCCGGGTATTAATTTGAAATGAAGGTCAAGAGACGCCCGTCTCTTCCCGCGGTCCCGCCGCCGCGTTTTTTGAACATCCCGGTTCATTATCTTGTTGCGCTCTTCCTGTTCGTTGTTCCCTCGGCTCTTTTCTTTCAAGTCCGGCATCACGAATTTTTCGACGTCGACGACCCGCCCTACGTGACGCAGAACGCGCATGTTCAAATGGGCCTCGCGCGGGAGAGCATCGGGTGGGCGTTTACCGCAATCCACTCCGCCAACTGGCATCCGCTCACATGGCTGTCTCACATGCTGGACTGCCGGCTCTTCGGGCTCGATCCGTTTCATCACCATCTCACGAACGTCTATCTTCACAGCGCGAACGCCGTCCTGTTGTTTCTGCTTCTCCGGATGCTCACCGGCGCGCTCTGGCGGGCGGCCTTTGTGGCCGCGGTCTTCGCCGTTCATCCTCTGGCCGTCGAGTCGGTGGCGTGGGTGGCCGAGCGCAAGAATGTCCTCAGCACGTTTTTCTGGTTTCTCACGATGGCGCTTTATGCCCGATACGTCCGCCGGCCGACGGGTCGGGCCTACGGGTGGGTGGCGCTGTCCCTGGCGCTGGGCCTCATGGCCAAACCGATGCTCGTGACCCTGCCGGTCGTTCTGTTCCTGATGGACTTCTGGCCGTTGAACCGCGCCGGGCCGCCGCGTTCGGTCCAATCCCTGATCTTCGAGAAAATCCCGCTCATGGCGCTGGCGGCCGCTTCATCCGCGATTACCATCGTCGCCCAGAAGTCGGACGCGGCCATGTACTCGCTCAAGGCGATTTCCCTGTCGGAGCGGCTCGTCAACGCGCTGCTGAGTTTCATCAAGTACATCGGCCTCATGGTATGGCCGGTGGATCTCGCCTTCTTCTACCCGTACGATCGGGCGGCGCTTACGGGGTTGAACGCCCTGGGATTTGGGGCCGCCCTGGCCGCCGTCACGGGGATGGCCGTCGCGTCATTCCGTCGCCGGCCGTATCTGGCCTTCGGGTGGTTCTGGTACCTGGTGACGCTCCTGCCGGTCATCGGGCTGGTTCAGGTCGGGTCGCAGGCGCTCGCGGACCGCTACACCTACGTGCCGCTGATCGGCCTGTACGTAATCATCGCGTGGGGAGTCCACGACCTGACCTGCGGGGTGAGGGGCGCGAGAATCACGGCGGCCGTCGCGGCCTTCGTCGTGATTGCGGCGCTCGCGCGGGCCACGTGGGTCCAGACCGGACTTTGGCGTGACAGCGTCACGATGTACACGCACGCCATCCGGGTGACCCGGGACAACGACATGGCGCTCTACAATCTCGGGAACCTCTATCTGAAATCCGGCCGGTACGCCGACGCCGTCGAGCATTACTCGGAATCGGTCCGCATCAACGATCGCGATCCGTGGGTCCTCAACAATCTCGGATACGCCCTGCACCGCGCCGGAAACCGGAAGGAGGCCGTCGTCCAGTACACGAAGGCGATCCAACTGAAACCGGATTACGGCCGGGCCCGATACAATCTCGGCAACGCCCTCGCCGAAGAGGGAAATTACGCGGAGGCCGAGAAACAGTTCGCCGAAGCCGTGCGGTACGATCCGGCCAACCAGCACGCGCGCGCGAATCTGGAGAAAGTCCGGGCTATTCTCCGATGATCTTCACCAGCACGCGTTTTCGCCGCTGACCGTCGAACTCGCCGTAATGAATCCGTTCCCACGGCCCGAAGTCCAGCTTGCCGTTCGTGATCGCCACAACGACCTCGCGTCCCATGAGATTGCGCTTGAGATGCGCGTCGCCGTTGTCTTCGCCGGTGTTGTGATGCGCATAATCCCTGCCGTAGGGCGCCATCTTCTCGGCCCACTCGATCTGGTCCTTGTAGAGGCCGGGCTCGGCGTCGTTGATGAAGACGCTGGCGGTGATGTGCATCGCGTTCACGAGGCACAGCCCCTCTTTCACGCCGCTCTTTTTCACCACCTGCTCGACCTGGCTTGTGATGTCCTGGATCGTGCAGCGGTCTTTCGTGTTAAACCAGAGGTATTCGGTTGTTGATTTCATAGCGGTATAATATTGTTTAGAAGGGAGGAATTCGCAAGTGAGTAATATTGGCAGAAAATCCACAGTTCAAGTCCGGGTCGGCGGTGTGGCCGTCGGCGGGGGCGCGCCGGTCGTGGTCCAGTCGATGACGAACACCGACACGGCAGACGCTGCGTCGACCGCCCGGCAGGTCGTGGACTTGGCGCGGGCGGGATCGGAACTCGTGCGGATCACGGTCAACGTGCCGGAAGCGGCGCGCGCCGTGCCGGAAATCCGGCGGCGCGTGCGGGATGCCGGCGTCAGCGTGCCCATCATCGGGGACTTTCATTACAACGGACACCAGCTCCTCACGGATTTCCCCGACTGCGCCAAATCGCTCGACAAGTACCGGATCAATCCCGGCAACGTCGGCGTCGGCCGCGCGCGGGACGAGCGGTTCTCGACGATCTGCCGGATCGCCGCCGATCACGGCGTGCCGGTGCGGATCGGCGTGAACGGCGGGTCGCTCAACCAGGAGCTGGTGACCGCCAAGATGGAGGAAAACACGCGCCGAAATCTCGGCCGCACCTCTCAGGAAATCGTCAACGACTGCATGGTCATCTCCGCGCTCGAGTCCACGGACCTGGCGCTGAAAGTCGGGCTTCGCAAAGACCAGATCATCATCTCCTGCAAAGTTTCCAATCCGAACGATCTGATCCGGGTCTATCAGGATCTCTCGCAAAAAACCGACCAGCCGCTCCATCTGGGCCTGACGGAGGCCGGCATGGGATCGAAGGGCATCGTCAGTTCCGCGATCGCGTGCGGGATTCTCCTGCATCAGGGCATCGGCGACACGATCCGCGTGTCGCTTACCCCGGAAGTCGGCGGCGACCGGACGAAGGAGGTGCAGGTCGCGCAGGAGATCCTGCAGTCCCTCGGCATCCGCTCGTTCTCGCCGGCCGTCACCGCCTGCCCGGGCTGCGGCCGGACAACGAGCACGGTGTTTCAGGAGCTGGCCGAGCAGGTACAGGGATATCTGCGCGAGAGAATGCCGGCCTGGAAGGAAAAATACGAGGGCGTGGAGGAGATGAAACTGGCCGTGATGGGTTGCGTGGTGAACGGCCCGGGCGAATCGAAGTCCGCGCACATCGGGATCAGCCTCCCGGGCACAGGCGAGGAACCGACCGCGCCGGTGTTCATCGACGGTCGCAAAGCCGCGACGCTGAAAGGCGCCCCGGACCGCCTCGCGGCCGATTTCCGCGCGCTGGTGGAGGACTATGTGGCGCGGACGTTCGCAAAGAAATGAGCCGGTTTCCGGTTTCGGTGGACAAGGAGCGGGAACTGCTTGAGCGGATGGCGGCGCTCGGAGTTTTCGAATCCGATATCGATGAGGCCTTCACGCACTCAGGCGGCCACGGCGGGCAGAACGTGAACAAAGTCGCGACCTGCGTCCTCCTGACGCACCGGCCGACCGGCGTGCGCGTGCGGTGCCAGGAGGAGCGGTCGCAGGGTCTCAACCGCTTTCTGGCCCGGCGGATATTGGCCGACCGGATCGAAACGATTCAGATCGGGAAAAAATCGGAGGAGCAGCAGCGCATTCAGAAAATCCGACGGCAAAAACGCCGCCGGTCCCGCCGCGCCCGGCTCAAGATGCTCGCGGAGAAACATCATCGAAGTGACATCAAAACCGCCCGGCAGGGCGTCCGGCCGCACGCGGTGACGGACTAACCCGACAGCTTCTTCAGAATCTCCCTGCAGAACGCCGGCAGGTCCTCCGGTTTGCGGGACGTGATGAGGTTGCCGTCCACGACGACCTCCCGGTCGAGCCACTTCGCGCCGGCCGCGGTCATGTCGTCCTTGATCGCGGAAAACGACGTGCAGGTCCGGCCTTTCACGATGCCGGCCGAGATCAGCACCCAGCCCGCGTGGCAGATCGCGCCGACGACCTTGCCCGCGCGGTCCATGTCGCGCACGAACTTATTGACCAACGGGAACCGCCGCAGGATGTCCGGCGCGTAGCCGCCCGGGATGATGACGGCGTCGAACCGCGCCGCGCGCGCCTTGCCGATCGACGTGTCGACCTTCGCCGGATAGCCGACCTTGGATTTGTATTCGTCCTTGGTGCCGGTCCCGACCAAGACCACCTCGTGGCCCGCTTCGCGAAACCGCAGCGCCGGGTACCACACCTCGAGTTCCTGGTAGAGGTCCTCCACCAGGACAGCGATTTTCTTTTTCATCGGCGTAGAGGCTAATCCGCCTCCGGATCGCTGTCAATCCCGAAAAGGGTTGCGATTTTCCGCCAACCGGTGCATAATCTGAGTGTTCGGAACGTCAGGGTCATTCGGATTCATGAAAAGGTCCAGTAAAATATTATTGATTGAAGACAATCCGGACGATGTCATCATCGTGGAGGACGCGCTGAAAGAGGGAGGCGGACGGGCAACGCTGTCACTCGAGACGGCGGATTGTCTGTCCACCGGGCTGAAAATCCTCGAGCGTGGCGACATCGACGCGGTCATTCTGGACCTCAAGCTGCCCGACAGCACGGGCGAGACGACGATCCTCAAAACCCGCGCCGCCGCGCCCGCCGTTCCCATCGTGGTTCTCACCGGGACTGACGACGAGGGCATGGCGGTGGAATCCATTCAAAAAGGCACGCATGATTATCTCGTCAAGGGCAAAGTCGACGGCCCCGGCCTGGTGCGCGCTCTGCACTTCGCCATGGTGCGGCAGCGCTGTCAGATCGAGATGGAGCAGATCCGGATTCTGGAACGGATGGTCGACCTCGGGCGGCTGGCGGCCGGGGTGGCCAATGAAATCAACAATGCGGTGTCCGGCGTCGTCGGCATGGCGGAACTGCTCCGGCGCGGCCAGGGCCGGGGCAACGAGCTGGAGATCGTCATTCAGGAGGGCCACCGGATTTCCCAGATCGCGCGGAATCTCATCCAATATACGAGGCCGGACGCGCCGGCGACCGGGGACATCGACGTGGCGGAGTTCATCGCCAAGACCCTGGATATGGCCCGGCCGCATCTCATGCTCCACCGGATCAAACTCGAAACGAGCGTTGCGAAGGATCTGCCGGCGATCCAGATCAACGAATTGCACGCCCAGCAAATTCTGCTGAACCTCATCCTCAACGGCTGCGACGCGATGCCGGACGGCGGCCAGATCGAGATCGAGGCCGGCCGAAGGAATGAATTCGTTCGATTCGTCATCTCCGACAGCGGCCCCGGCATCCCGGAGGACCTTCTGCCGAAAATTTTCGATCCTTTTTACTCCACAAAACCGAGAATTCCGTCCTTCGGGTTGGGGCTGTCGGTGGTCGCCGGGCTGGTTCGATCCTGCGGCGGCCGGATCCGGGCGGCCAACCGGCCGGAGGGCGGCGCGGTGTTTACGGTTCATCTTCCGATCGGCCCTGTCCCGGCCACGCCGTTGCGGTCGAAGCCCCGGGTTCTCGACGCCGCGCCGAGCCACCTCAGCATTCTGGTGGTGGACGACGAGCCTCATGTGCGGGACGTGTGCAAGCGGTATCTGGAGAGAATCGGAAACCGCGTGGTCGAGGCCGGGGGCGTGGCGGAAGCCATGCAGTGTCTTCTGGCCGAGCCGTTCGACGTCGTCCTGTGCGACCGGTATCTTCAGGATCAGGACGGGTTGGTGCTCTACGAAACGCTGAAGGAGCGGGGGAGGCTTGAAGCGACGCGGTTCGTGCTGATGTCGGGCGTTTCTTCCGATGAGCCGGAACTGGCGTTCCCCCGGCTGACCAAGCCGTTTTCATTCGAGGAACTGGGTCATGTGATCCGGCGCGTGGGATCAGGCGCCGCGCGCGGCCGCAACAAATTTGACAGCCCCCGCGCCGCGCGGTAAAATCCTACTGTTCCACTGAGGGAACCACAAACCGCCAGGAGGGCACCCATGGCTTCGGAGATTGCCGTAAGTTCCGCCGTATCGTTTTTCCAGAACATTCCCAAAACGCCCGGCAAGCCGCTGGACCTGACGTTCAGCACCAAGACCACGAGTTCCGACATCGCCGGCGACGCGCTCAAGTTCGCGGACCAGCTTGTCACGCTCGTCAATCAAACCGAGGGCACCGACACCGACACGACAACGGTCAACATTGACGAGTTCACGCGGCTGGCCAGTGGCGACCGCATCAAGAAATTTTCACAGATTACCGACACCGCTCAGAAAAGCCTCATTCAGGAAACGTTCGAGGACATCACCAAAGGCCGGCCCTTGGCCACCGCGTCGGACCTCGCCGAGTATCTGCGATTCCGGGACGGCAGGGACGGGACGACCGACGGCAAGGCCGCCATCAATTTTCTGATATAAGCTCTTCCAGCGCGGTGCCGTCGAGCCCGTCCGGCGTCGCCACGCCCAGAATGCGCGCGAGGGTCGGCGCAAGGTCCACGGTGCGGACCGGCCGGTTCGCCGTCTTCGGCGCCGCCTGCCAGCCATAAAACAGGAGCGGCACGCGGGCGTCGTAGTCGTACGGCGATCCATGATTGGCGCCGCGCGGCGCGCCCTGCGTGATCAGATACGGTTTGGGGATGAGGTACAGGTCGGCGCCTTTTTCGGGATGGAACGAGTGAAGCATCTGTTGGCCGACGGGATTGAGATCCCGTGGATGGAGAAGTTCCTCGCGGTCCAAGATATGCGCGATCCACGTTTCCGTAGACGCGAGGAGCCGGACCTCCTCGTAGAGATCCTGCGGATCGATCCGGCGCCGCGCAAGTTCCTCGTGATCGAAATGTATGTTCTCCTGGCCTCGGAACAGAAACAGCCGTGCCGCCGACTCGTATTTTTTTTCCAATTCGTCGAAGAGCCGCGTCCGGAACGCCTTGACCTCGGCCGACACCCGCGCCGCCGGCAGACCCTTCGACCGGCAGACTTCCGCCAGCGGCATGACGCCGTGGTCGCTGGTCAACACGAGAAGTACACGCCCGCGGCCGAATCGCTGCTCCACGAATTGCACGAACGCTCCAAGTTCCCGGTCCACCCGGATCGCCGCGTCCATCGCCTCCTGGCTGTTGGGGCCGAAGGCATGGCCGAGAACGTCGAACGCGGACAGGCTGACCGCGAGGAGGTCGGGGTGGTCGTCCAGCCCGATCCGGGTCGACTCGATCAGGTGCCGCGCCAGCTTCACCGTCAACTCATCCAACCAGGGAAACGCCATGAAGGCCCCGAATCCATCGGAAGCCGGCCGGCCGGTCAGCCGGTGGGGGAACACCGGCGAGTCTTCATCCCTCGAAATCATATTTTCTCCCGGCGCGTCGTCCGCGCCGGCGTAGGTTCGGTAGAGCTTTTCGTCCTTGAGCGCCCTCTGCCAGTCCTTTCCGAAGAACGGCTCCACCCGGTTGCGCGCGTTAAAGATCTGGACGGCTTTCGGAATCGTGTCGGCATAATAGGTGCTGGTCGTGAAGCCGCCTGCCTGGGGGTGAAACCAGATCGCTCCATCGGGCCGCTGTCCTCCCAGAAGAACGGCCGAACGGTCCTTGCCCGCGACGGAGTAGACGAGGGACTGCGAGTCGGCCTCTTTCATCCAATCGCCCAGGGCCGTCGCCTGGACGTTCCGGTACGAAGCGCCCCGGCCGTCCGCGCCCAAAATCCGCGACTGGCGGTCTTCGACGGAGTACACGATCCGGCGTTCGGTCCGGTCATAAAATTCGTTGGCCGGCACGCCGGCCGGTCCGGGATGGCGGCCGGACAGGAGCACGAAATGTCCGGGCGCGGTCTGGGTCAACGCATGATCGTGGCGCGCCTGGAGAAACCGCAGCCCGCGATCGCGAAACGTCTTGAACGCGCCCGTAAACACCGGCCCCAGCCGGTCCAGCAGATCAGGGGTGAGCTGATCGACGACGATGACCACCACCAGCCGGGGCGGCGCCGCGTTTTTCGGGACGGCCAAAGCGACCCCGGCGGCGCAGACAACGCCGGCGAGGATGATCCAAAATCGCGATCGCATGAGGGTGACCCTATCCCAAAAGGCGGCCTGCGGCAATCACTTGCCCTCAGGCAGCGGGCCGGAACTGGCGGGAGCCGAAGAAGCGGCAGAAGATTTTGTGTTTGTCCTCGCAGGGCGAGTTGGCCGCCACAAACGCGCGGCCGGCGTCGGTGAACCGGGTTTGGCCGATCAGGTGTTCGATGACCGGCAGCTCGCAGGGCGACACCGGGATCCATCCCGCCTGGCGCATCGCGTAGCCGAGATGGATGTCCTCGTATCCGGCGACGCCGTAGAGGTCGCCGCGCCAGCCACCCGCGTCGCGCAGGGCGCGCCGGGTCGTGAGGAGATTGAATCCGGAGACCCATGAGAGGGGCAGGCTGTAGGCCGGGAAGAAGACTTTCTGGTAATATTCCTCGCGCTCGCCGTCGAAACAGTCAAGCACGCCGAACTGCCCCGTCGCGCCGATCCGGGGATGGACGAGGAAAGACCGCATGAGCTGGCCGATCCAGTCCGGCGAGTGGATGAGGACGTCGTTGTTCAAAAAGATCAGGTGCTCGAACCGCGCCGCCGCCACGCCCTGATTGTTCGCCTCCGAAAACCCGAGGTTCCGGCCGTTCCGGATCACGCGCAGCCGCCGTTCCGACGGCGCCAGCCGCGCCAGCTCCCGGGGCGTGTCATCCTCGGAGCCGTTGTCGATCACGACCACTTCGTACTCGGGCCACACTGTTTTTGAGAACATCGTCGCCAGCGTGTCGCGCGTGAACGCCCACTGGTTCCACGCGGGAATGATCACCGACACCGGCGGCTGCTCCGGCGGATCGTACCGGTAGGCCGGGTCGGACATGAGGGCCAGGAGGTCGTCGGCCGCCAGCCGCAGCAGCCGGATCTGGTGAATCTTGCAGATCGCGGGGTCAATCTCCGACCGGTCCCGGCCAAACCATCCGCTCCAGAGATTGAGTTCGAAGATGTTCAGGATCGTCCCGAGGTACGTGTTCAGATCCGACTTGGACTCAAGGAACCTTTCAATCCGCGGCAACTGCCGCCGGATTTCCTCCTCCGTCGGCGCCTCGATCCTCGTCCGGAGCATCATCAGGTAGTCGTAAAACGGCTCGTCCAGATTCATACATCTCTTATCGGCACGCGCTCGCGCGCTGTCCAGCCTTGACCTCTGGTTCGCCGGTTTGGTAGCGTCGGTCCCAATGAGAGAGAAGCTGCGCATTTCTGTCCTCGGCCTCCTTCTGTTGTCGCTGGCCGCCTGCGGCGGGTCGGCCAAGAAGACGCTCGCGATCGGCGCGATTCTGCCGCTGACCGGGCCGGCCGCTTCGGCGGGGGACGAGGCGTACAAGTCGCTGATGCTGGCCGTGGAGGAGGCGAACGCCTCCCAGCGGCTCGCGCCGTACACGCTGGAGGTCGTGGTCCGGGACGACGTGTCGGACCCGAAGCAGGCGGTGAGTTCCGCGAAAGACCTGGCGTCCAACCCGGCCGTGCTTGGCGTGATCGCGCATTTCAACAGCGGCTGCTACATGCCCGCCTCCCGCGTCTATCACGAAAACGGCCTGCCGGCCATCACGCCCGCCGCGTCCAACCCGTCGATCACCCAGCAAGGGTTCCCTGAAATCCATCGCATCGTGCCGACCGATCAGGTGCAGGGCGAAGCGGTCGGAAAATTCATCGCCAAGCGCGGGGTGAAGCGCCTCGCGATCATCCACGACAAGACGCAGTATGGCGAGCCGCTCGCCGGCATGGTGCGGGCGTCGGCGGAGCAGTCGGGCGTGAAGGTGATTTCGTACGACGGCATTCAGGTCGGCGACAAGGATTTTCGCGCGCTCCTCACGTCGCTGCGGTCAAAGAATCCCGAAGCGGTATTTTTCGGCGGCCTCTACGACGAGGGCGGCCTGATCGTCAAACAGATGCGGGAACTCGGCATGACCCAGACCTTCCACGGGCCGGACGGCATCAAGGGCAAGGACTTCATCGACGTGGCCGGCGCCGCCGCGAACGGGGCCTACGTGAGTTTCATCGGCAACAACGCCGACGCCCTCCCGAGCGCGCGGTCGCTTCTGGAGAATTATCAGAAGCGGTTCAACAAGCCGATCGAAAATTTCGGCCCCTACGCCTACGACGTCGCCGGCGTCTTCATCGCGGTCCTCGAAAATCTCGTCAAGCGCGGCGAAACGCCCACCCGCGCGGCGGTGTTGGCGGAACTCGGAAAAATCCGGTACGAAGGCGCGATGGGCTTTGCCGAGTTTGACGAGCGCGGGGACAACAAGAACCGCGCGATTTCCTTTTACCGCGTGGACAACGGCCAATTCGTATTCGTCGAGGCGATCGGCGAATCGTCTTCGTGATTTGTTCTGCCTGCTGAAGCTTTCCTCCAACATCTCTTAAACGGCCTGACGCTGGGCGGCATGTATGCCCTCGTCGCGCTCGGCTACACCCTCGTCTACGGCATCATCGAGCTCATCAATTTCGCCCACGGCGAGATCGTCACCTTCGGCGCGTTTGTCGGACTCGCCGTCCTCGCCGCGCTGGCCGGCACGCCCCTTTCGGCCGCCGCAACGGCCCTGCCGGCCGCCTTTCTCGTGTCGATGGCGGTCACGGCGCTTCTTGGCGTGACGCTCGAGCGCTTCGCCTACCGGCCCCTGCGCGGGGCCGACCGGCTGATGGCGCTGATCAGCGCGCTGGGCGCGAGCATTTTTCTGATGAACGCGATGATGCTCGCGATCGGCCGCGATTCGAAACCGTTTCCGGCCTACCTGTCGGAGCCGGTCCTCCAACGCGGGGACCTGGTGGTCCGCCAGCTCGACCTCTTTCTCATCGGCCTCACGATCCTGCTCTGCGCGCTCCTCGATCTGTTCGTCCGCCGCACGCGGATCGGGCGCGCGATGCGGTCGGTGGCGCAGGACCAGGAGGCCGCGCGGATGTGCGGCGTGTCGGTGAACGCGACGGTTTCGATCACGTTCGTGCTGGGCTCGGCGATGGGCGCGGCGGCCGGAATACTGAACGGCCTCTATTACGGCGTCATCCGGTTCGACATGGGGTTTCTCCTCGGCATCAAGGCATTCACGGCCGCGGTGCTCGGCGGCATCGGGAATCTGCGCGGCGCGGTCGTGGGCGGGTTCGTGCTCGGGATATCCGAGTCGCTCATCCCGGCGATTCTCGCGGCCCCGCCATTTTCGGTGCCGGAGATTTTCGATTACAAGGACGCGGTGGCCTTCGGCATTCTGATCCTGGTGCTCATGGTGAAACCGAGCGGCATCCTCGGCGAAGAGGTTCCGGAAAAGGCATGAACGGTCCGCGCGCGGCCACGTGGCTTCTGTGGGCCGGCCCGGCCTTCGTCCTTGCGTGGGTCCTCGGGTTTCTTCTGACGCCCGAAGTCCGCGGCCTCGCGGAACCGCAGGATTTCGCGGGCCTGGCGGGCCTTGCGGCGCTGGCGGCGATCGCATGGTGTGCGTGGCGGGCTCTGGACCGCCGGGGTCTTTTGACGGTCTTCGATGAGGCGCGGCACCGCGCCCCGGCGCAATTCGGCCTGTCGGTCCTTCTATGCGCGGCCGTCTTTCCCCTGATCCTTGCCCAACTCGGCAAATACTATTGGATCCACGTCGGCGCGCTGTCGCTGATCTACGTGATCCTCGCCGTCGGCCTGAATCTCGTGGTGGGCTTTGCGGGCCTGCTCGTGATCGGCTTTGCGGCGTTTTACGGCATCGGCGCCTACGCGGCGGCGATCGTGACCACCGAGGTGGGCGACCTGCCGCACATGATCTGGCTCCTGATACCGGCCGCCGCGGTCCTGTCGGCCGCGTTCGGCGTGCTGCTCGGCGTTCCCACGCTGAGGCTCCGCGGGGACTACCTCGCGATCGTGACGCTGGGGTTCGGAGAGATCACGCGCATCGTCTTCACCAACTGGGACACGCTGACGCGCGGCCCGCGGGGAATTTCCGGTGTCGGGTCCTTTCAGATCGGCGGCTGGAACCTGATGCATCCACTGGACGTCGGGCCGCTCCGGCTCGACGGCGACACTCAATATTATTATCTGATCCTCGCCGCCGCCCTGCTTGGCGTGTTCCTCGCGCACCGGCTCAACCACAGCCGGATCGGCCGCGCGTGGGTGGCGATGCGCGAGGACGAGCTGGCTGCGCGGTCGTTCGGAATTGACGTCGCGCGCTGCAAAATCCTGGCGTTCGCGATCGGCGCCGCCTATGCCGGCGTGGCCGGCGTGTTTTTCGGGTCGCTGCAGGGGTTTGTCGATCCGACGAGTTTCTCGTTTCTCGAATCGGTGCTGATTCTCAGCATGGTCGTGCTCGGCGGGATGGGGTCGCTGTCAGGCTCGGTCGTGGCCGCGGTCCTGCTCGTGATCCTCCCGGAGAAACTCCAGATGCTGCGGGACTACCGCATGCTCATCTTCGGCCTCCTCATGATCCTGCTCATGATCGTGCGGCCCCAGGGGCTGATCCCGTCCAGGCGCCGGATGCTGGAACTGGGCAGCCGCCCCGGATGAGCGCGCCGGCCGAGCCCGTCCTGTCCCTGCGGGACGTCACCAAACATTTCGGCGGCGTGCGGGCCGTGAACCGGATGAGCCTCGATGTCCCCTCCGGCGCGATCACCGGCATCATCGGGCCCAACGGGTCCGGCAAGACCACGCTTTTCAATCTCATCAGCGGCATCTACGAGCCCCAGGCCGGCGAGATTGTCTTCCGAGGCCGGCCGATCCACGGAGAGCCGCCGCACCGGGTGTCGATGCTGGGCGTTGCGCGGACGTTTCAGAATATCCGGCTGTTTAATGAAATGCTCGTCATCGAAAATCTGCTCGTCGGGATGCACGCGCAACTCTTGAGCGGCCTCTGGGCCGCCGGCCTGCGCACGCGGCGGTTCATCGCGGAGGAGCAGTCGGCGCTGCAGTCGGCGATCGAACTCCTCGAATTTTTTCCGGAACTGGCCGGAACGCACGACACGGTCGTGAAGAATCTCTCCTACGCCAACCGCCGGCGCGTCGAGATTCTTCGGGCCCTCGCCGCGCGGCCCGCCCTCCTGCTCCTGGACGAGCCGGCCGCGGGGATGAACACGACGGAGGCCGCGAAGCTTCTCCGGGACATCCGCCGCATCCGCGACCGCGGCGTGACGGTCCTCCTCATCGAACACAACATGTCGGTCATCTCCGGCGTGGCCGATCACGTCGTCGCGATGGACCAGGGCGAAAAGGTCGTCGAAGGATCCTTCGACGAGGTCAGCCGCCATCCAAAAGTCCTCGCGTCGTATCTGGGGAGCGACTGATGGGCTTGCTGGACGTTGCGGGCCTCACGAGCGGCTACGGCGGGCCCCCGGTGCTGCACGACATTGATCTCACGGTCGGCGAATCGGAATGGGTCACGCTCCTCGGCGCGAACGCGGCCGGAAAAACGACGCTCCTCAAAACGCTCATCGGCGTTCTGCCCGCGGCCTCCGGCGCTGTCCGGCTGAACGGCCGCGAGATTCAGGCGCTGCCGCCGGAAGAACGGCTCCGGCTGGGACTCGCCATCGTGCCGGAGGGCCGCCGGGTCTTCACGCGGATGACCGTGCAGGAGAATCTGCAGATGGGCGCGCACCTCTTCGGCGGCGGCCGGGCCGAAGATTTCGACCGCGTCTATTCGTTGTTTCCCCGCATGGCCGAGCGGCGGCGCCAAAAAGCGGGAACGCTGTCGGGCGGCGAGCAGCAGATGCTGGCGCTGGGCCGCGCGCTCATGTCCCGGCCCCGGCTGATTCTGCTGGACGAACCCTCGATGGGTCTGGCGCCAAAACTGGTGGCCGAGGTTTTCGCGCTCCTGCGCGGCATCCTGACCGAGGGCGTGTCGATTCTCCTGGTGGAGCAAAACGCGAAAATGGCGCTGAAATCCAGCGCCCGCGCCTACGTCCTGCGTCTCGGCCGGATGGTCCTGTCGGGTTCGAGCGCGGACCTTGCCGAAAACCCGGAAGTACGGCAAGCTTATCTCGGCGGCTGATGGACGATGAACGCGACTGACACAACGGCGATTTTCAGAAAACTAAACCGCGCGCTGATTTGGCTCCGGCTCCTGCACGGGCTCTCGCACCTGCTGAAGGCGATGGTGGTGTGGTGTCTCCTCGCGTCCTTCATCCGCGGGCGGCTCGGATGGGACACCGTCAACCTGATCGCGGCGGCCAGCTTCGTGATTTTTCTCGCGCGCGATTTCCCCTCGCGCCGCGTCGCCCTCCGCCGGCTGGAGGGACTCCGGCCCGACTCGCAGTTCCGGTTCACGACCTTCCACGAACTCGCGCGCGCGGCCCTCAGGTCCGGCGCTTCCGCCATGTGGGAAACCCTGCGAACCCAGACGGCGGCGCTCCTCGCGCGGCCGACGCCGTATCTCTCGGCGCCGGGCTTCGCGTTTTCCTTTCGCGTCTTCGCCGCCGCGCTCAGTCTCACCCTCGTGGGGTCGATGGTCGCGCCCCTCGCCGTCCGGCACACCACGAACCTCCCGGCGCTCCTGCGCGTGAAACTTCCGGCCGCGCCGGTGCGCGCGGGAACCGACGTGACGGTCCAGGTGTTTTCGGAAGGCCGGATGTCGTCGCCGCGCCTGCAAGTTCTTCCGGACGATCCGGCGTTCGGATCGGCGGGCGGCGCCGACCCTGCCATCCTGCAGATGCGCGAGACGCCGGGCGGATTTTTTGAAACGGTGCTGCCGCAGGTCCGGTTCGGTCTGCGCCTGACCGCGCTGGCCGACGTTCCCTCCGGCGGCCGCGTGGTGTCTCCGGAAGCGCGTCTTCGGGTGGTGCGCCCGCCGGTCGTGGCCTTTTCGTCCATGCTCGTCGTTCCGCCGGCCTACAGCCGTCTGCCCGCGGAGGAGATGAATGCCGTCAGCCAGAGACTTTCTGTTCTACCGGGAACCGACCTCACGCTGAAACTGGAATCCGACCAGCCGGTGTCCCAAGCCACCGCGAATTTAGAAAGCGAGCGAAAGACGCCGCCGAAAATCGAGTGGCGGGACCGCCGCGTCGAAGTCAAGACGCAGGTCCGCTCGCCCGGCCGGTTGTCGGTGTCGGTCACGGCCGACAACGGTCTTTTGGCCGAGCCTCCCTTCGGATACGAGATCGATACGCTGCCGGACCGCCCCCCGCTCGTGTCGTGGCTGATTCCGCTCGAACCCCAGATGGACGCGCCGGTGGAGGGCCTGGTCCCGATGCGCTGGCAGATCGAGGATGATTTCGGCTTTTCGTCGTTCGCCCTTCTCATCACGACGCCGGATCAGGCGAAGCGCGTGCCGGTGGCCTTTCTCCCGGAACGCCGGCAATCCGTGTCCTACCTGCTCGACGTCACGTCATTCCTGAGCTACGCCGGCTCGGAGATCGAGATTCGCGCCGAGGCGGAAGACAACGACGCGATCAACGGCCCCAAACGCGCCGCAAGTTCCGTCCTGCGCGTCCGCGCGCCCACCGTGATGGACATGTACCGGAACCTGGCGCAGCAGGGCGCGGATGTGAGCCGGATCATGGAACGGCTGTCCGGCGAGAGCAGCCGGCTCCTCAAAAAAATGACGGCGGCCACCCGCACGCTCAAATCCGAAGGTAAGATGGCATGGCAGATGGAGCAGGAACTCGTGAACATGGCCGAGGCGGCGCATCAGGCGAAGCGCGACGCGGAAAAGGCGCTCGCGGAACTCGGCCGGAAAACCGAGTCGGCCGCGCGGCAGAACCTCCTCTCGAGGGAAACACTCCAGAAACTGTCCGCCATCGGATCGATGATGACGAGCCTCATGAAGGAGGAATACGTCCAGGCCCAGCGCGAACTTCAGCGCGCGCTTGGCTCCGTCCGCATGGACGAGAAGGAGCGGTCGATGATGACGGCCAAGTTTAACCTCGAACAATTCGTCGAACAGGTCGACCGCACCCACCGGATGCTGTCCCGCATGACCGACCTCCTCGCGCAGGCCGAGGCCCACAAGGCCGTGCAGGACCTCGCGGACCGCGCCCGGCAGGCCCTCGACGCCAAGGACGCCGCGCGGCTCCAGTCCCTCCAGCAGGAGGCGGCCAAACTCATGCCCAAACTCCAGGAGCTGGCGAAAAACCCGGCGTTTCAGGAACTCAAAAAAGCCCTCGCCACATCGGCGGCCGACCTGCCCAAACAATTCGAGCAGGCGGCGAACGCCATGCGGTCTTCCGCCTCCGAGTCCAACCAGGAGGCTGCGGCGAAAGCGGCGGAGGAAAAACTCAAGAACGCGCTCGCCCAGCTTCAATCCGCCCTTGAAAAAGGCCGCCAGCAGTCGGAATCGTCCGAAAAACAGAACGCGGCCGAAAAAATAACCACCCTCGTCGACGTCCTCGTCTTCTCGCTCGGACAGATGCAGGACTATCACGACTATTTCCGTTCATCCCGCGTCCAGCGCCAGGCCGACGAATATTCGCGGCTGCTCCAGAAGGCCGCCGCCATCGAGCCGATCCTCCGGCAGGCCGTCAACGACGTCGCGGCCACCGCCGAACAGCTCATTCTCTTCGACCCCCGGCCCATGCAGACCCTCCAGCGGGCCGCCGCGTCGATCCGGTCGATCATGGACCAGGATGAAGACCCGGGCGCGATCGCGGCCAAACTCAAGTTGGCCTACCGATACACCGCCACCGCCGCGCTCCAGCTCCTCGAAATCACGCGTGACCTGCAGAAACAGAAAGGCGGATCCAAAGGCGCGCCCATGCAGGACCTCGCGGATCTTTTGCAGCAGCTCATCTCCGCGCAGTCCGGGCTCAATTCCCAAACCCAGATGAGCATGCAGCTCGGAATGTTCGGCCAGAGCCTCGAACAGCTCGCCTTTCAGCAGGAGCTGATCCGGCGCAGCATGGAGGCCGAGGCCGGCCGGTTTTCGGACCTGCAGGACAAGCTCGGCCGGATCGACCAGCTCCTGCAGGAAATGCGGAAGACCGAGGAGGAACTGCGCAAGCTCGGCCCGACGCCGGACGTCCAGGAGCGGCAGCAGAAAATTCTCAACAAGCTCATGGAGCTTCAGCATTCCCTCACAGAAAAGGAGGAGAAGGAGGAGAAGTTCGAAGCCGAGCCGTTCTTCGGCCGGCCCTCCGACACGTCGGCCCTGCGGCTCGACCGGCCGAAGATCAACGAGAAGGAATTCCTCCGCGGCCTGCCGCCGCAATACCAGGAGGCGGGCAAAAAATACCTCCGCACCCTCCTCGGGGCCGAGCCGCAATGATTCTGCCGCGCCTCGTCCTCGTGTCGGTCGCCTCGCTGATTCTGTCCGCCTCCGCGTCCGCCGCCGAGCGCGACCCCCAGATGTACTTGAAAGATGCCGGCCGGTTACTGCGCGCGTCCGATACGCCGTCGGCCCTGCTGAATCTCCGGCAGTGCATCCTCGATCCCCTGTCGAAGGACTGGATGATCGACGAAGCGGTCAAAATGTTCGCCGCAAATTTTCGCGCGGCATCCGACAGTTCCGCCGCCCGCGGCATTTTTTCGCTCGCCCTCCGGTCCCCCCGCGCCGTGACGGTGGTGCCGTCCGTGCTGTCGATCCTCGTCGACTACGGGGGTCTTACCAGTGAGGAGAAGCTGTCTCTCCTGACCGGCGTTCAGCCGGGCGGCAAGGCGACGGAGGAGGTGCTGGCCGTCCAGATCCAGCTTTTGCGGCGCCTCGGCCGGCTTGACCCCGCGCTGGAGCTTTCCGCGAAGCTCGTGCAAAGTTCCAGCCGATTGGAGCACCGGGCCCTCATGCTCGATCTCCTGCTCGATCTTTCGCGCACGGTGGATGCCGTCGCATTGGCCAACGCGATCCTCAACGACCACGCCGCCGACCCGGCCGCGTTTTCGCTCTTGTCCGAACGCTTCTACCGGCACGGCGATTACCGCAACACGCTGGACATTCATCGGCGCGCGCGCGGCGCGTTTTCCAACCCGATGCTGTTTTTCGACCAGTCGCTTTCGATCTGCCAGGGCCTTCAACTCGGCCGGGAGGGCGTCGAGCTTTACCTGCCGGTGCTGCTGGACGCGTCGGGCCCGGCACCGGAGTATTACAGGGATTTTCTGTCGATGGTAACGGACACCTCGTTTTTCACGCGCGTCTATCCCTCCTGGATCGCGGCCGGGAGCAATCCGAATCTGTATCTGGCGGCGCTCTCGCGGTTCGCGGACCTCGCGCCGGAGAACGACTGCCTCGAGTTTGCGCGCGTCTATCGGAACCGGTTTCACGACGCGTCGGCGCACCTCGCGCTGGCGGAACAACTCCTGGAGCGCGACCGCCGGCCGGCGTTCCTCAACACGCTCGCCGACCTGCCCGATACGCCGGTGGGCGTGACGGAATCGAAAAAACTTTTGTTGTTTAAAAACGCCCTTCGCGCCGAGGGGCCCGACCGGGCCCTCGAGCAGTATCCGCCGCAGTCGTTCACGTCTCCCGCCATCCGAGCGGGGGTTCATCGGCTGGTGTCGCCGATTTTTTTCCGGCAGGCGCGCCTGACCAACGCGATTTTCTCCCTCAAAATGGCGCAGACGCTTGCCCCGGAGGCCCAGGATGATCTGGGGCTCGCACAGATGTATTTTTTCGCAGGCGCCGATTCGGAGGCGCTCGAGGCCGCCTACCGCGCGCACCGGCTGACGCCGCTGGAGGAAACCCTCTACTGGCTCGGCTGGCTCTCCTTTTTGCGCGGCGACACGGAAACGGCCCGCAAGGCCTTTCGCGACGTCATCCTGCGGTCGGAAAATTTCCTCGCGGACGAATCCCTGAGCTGGCTGATCGCGATGGGCCGGCCGGCCGACGCGGATCCCGACGAAGTCGGCCGGGCCGCGCGACAGGCCGCGCGTGAAGGGACAGAGGCGTCGGAGCCGGTGAAAAAATTCCCCCTGGCCGCGCGCCTAGCCATCCGCCGCGAGGCCCTGCGGGCGGGTCTTCGGCCGAAGTCGCTGGCCGATGACGAGTCCCCGTTTTTGCGGTTCCTGCTCTGGGAGTCGATGCCGCCTGCCGGCCGGACCGCCGCGCAATATCAGAAACTGTTGCGCGATGCGCCGGAATTCCTGCGCCCGATGATCCGCGTCGATGAGCCTTGAGATGAGGAAGGCGCTGCCTGCCGCTCTCGCACTATGCCTTCTCTTGCCCCCCTCCTTCTCCGCCGCCGAACTGCTCATCCCGATGGACGCCGCACAGTCGGACCATCTGCGCGCGTACGGCCTCGTCTATGACTATCTCAAATCTTCAGGCAGCCGCGCCGGCAAGTCCTGGTGGCTTCTGAACATTCGCGGCGGCGCCTTCCTCCTGCCGGACGACGCCGCGGTGTCCGAACGCGCCGTCGACTGGGGCGTGACGGTGGAGGTCGCCACGCAGGCCGATATCGCGCAGATGGAACTTCAGGTCGAACGGTCCAACGCCGCCAAAATTCTGCTGGAAAAGGCGCCGAGGATCGGCGTCTACGCGCCGCCCTTCCAGGAAATGTGGGACGACGCCGTCATGCTGGTCCTCAATTACGCCAAGATCCCGTACGAGACGTTCTACGACAAGGAAGTCCTCGAAGGCCGGCTGGGCCGGTACGACTGGGTTCACATGCACCACGACGATTTCACAGGACAGTTCGGGAAATTCTACCGGTCCTACAAATCCTTCCCATGGTACATCCGCATGGTCGACGTCCAGACAAAAATCGCGCGCGACCTCGGATTCGCGACCGTCCCCAAACTCAAGGCCGAGGTGGCGCGGCGGATCGCCGCCTACGTCGAAAACGGCGGCTTCCTCTTCGCCATGTGCGCCGCCATCGACAGCTTCGATATTGCGCTTGCCGCGCAGGGAATCGACATCGTGCCGGAACTCCTGGACGGCTCGCCCACCACGCCCGATCTCCAGAACAAGCTCGATTTTTCAAAGACGATGGCCTTTAAAAATTTCACCGTCAGCCTTGAGCCGAACGAGTACGAGTTTTCCGACATCGACATCTCCATCTACGAAAACTCGCCCGACCGCGAAGCCTTCGCGCTCTTTCCCTTTTCGGCCAAGTATGACCCCGTGCCCACGATGCTGACGCAGAGCCACGAGAGCCTCGTCGCCGGGTTTTTCGGCCAGACCACCTCCTTCAAGCGCCCGACGGTCAAACCCCACGTCATCCTCATGGCCACCGTCGTCGCGTCCGATCGCGCCAAATATATCTATGGAAGTTACGGCAAGGGTCTCTTCTCGTTCCTCGGCGGGCACGACCCCGAGGATTTCTCGCACATCGTCGGCGAGGCGCCGACCGACGTCTCGCTCTACAAGCATTCCCCGGGGTACCGGCTGATCTTGAACAACATCCTTTTTCCGGCGGCGAAAAAGCAGGAACGGAAGACCTGAGGGCGGCGATGACACCTCAGGCGACGATGTGGCTGATCTTCAATACGGCGGTCCCCGCCATCCTCCTCTTTGACGTGCTGGTCCTTCAGAAGGAGTCGAAACCGCCGGCGCTCAAGGAGTCGGCCGGCTGGGTGATCTTCTGGGTCGCGCTGGCGATGCTGTTCAACCTCTGCGTCTACTCGCTCCTGGGCCGGCAGAAGGCGATGGAGTTTCTGACGGCCTACCTGATTGAGGAGTCATTGAGCCTCGACAACATGTTTGTCTTCATCATGATTTTCGAATATTTCGCCGTGCCCCAGGCGCACCGCCGGCGAATCCTCCACTGGGGGATCCTGATGGCGATCGTCCTGCGGCTCTTCTTCATCTTCGCCGGGGTGGCGCTGCTCGAGAAGTTCCACTGGATGATCTACGTGTTCGGCGCCGTCCTCGTTCTCACCGGCGTCCGCATGGCGGTCGAGCAGGAGCAGAAGATCGAGCCGGAAAAAAATATCCTGCTGCGCCTCTTCAAAAAGGTGATCCCGTTCGTGGATCGGCACGACGGCCCGGAGTTTTTTGCGCGCACGGGGGACAGGCTTGCCGCCACGCCGTATTTCGCCACCCTGCTCGTCATCGCCTTCAGCGACCTGGTCTTCGCCATCGATTCGATCCCGGCCGTGCTGGCGATCAGCGGCGATTTCTTCATCGTGGCGACCTCCAACGTCTTCGCGGTCCTCGGCCTGCGCGCGCTGTTTTTCCTGATCGCGGGCCTCGTGGGGATGTTCCGGTACTTGAGATTCGGGATTGCCTTCATCCTGGTCTTCGTCGGCGTCAAAATGATGATCGCGGGATTTTACAAAATCTCCATCGGCGCCTCCCTGGGCGTCGTCGCGGGCATCCTCCTGCTCTCGATCATCGCGTCGGTCATCGCCGGATGGAAGAAATGATCTAAAGCGGTTCGATTCTCTCCCGCGCCAGATTCAACAGCGCCTCCGGATTTTTCGCGTGCTCCGGAAAAATCGCCACGCCCACGCCGAACTCCGGTTTCGGCAGGCCCGCCGGCGCGCATCGGAAGAGATCCTCGATCTTCGTACGCACCCGCCGTCGAACCGACTGCGCGCCGTCCTGGCCGCTCTGAAGCAGAATGACGAACATCGACTGGTGCGGCCAGTAGTCGATCCGGTCGTCCTTCCACAAAACGCCGCTGCCGATCTCGTCCCGGAGGCGCGTCGTCACCTGCTCGAAGTCCTCCGGCGGCCATGCGTCGCGGACCGTGTCCGCGTTGAGGACGGCGAGGGCCATGAGGGACACGGGCGATCCTTGCGGCGCCGCCCGTGACACCGCCTCGTCGATCAGGGTCCGAACCTGGACCTGATTGTCGAATTCGGGCAGCACGAAATGGAATCCGGCGCCCTTCCCCGGCCGGCTCTCGGCCCAGATTCTTCCCTGATGGAGTTCCACGATCTCCTTGCAGATCGTCAGGCCCAGCCCGCTGCCCCGGTGGCCCCGCGACTCCGACGGATGGTGGACCTGCATGAATTTCTGGAAGAGCCGTTTGAGGTTCCCCGCGTCGATGCCCGGCCCGTCATCCGTCACGGTGATCTGGACGCCGATCAGTTCCGGCAGGAGCGTCGCCTGCTCCACGCGGCGCACTTTCTGCTCGTCGGCGTGCCGCGCCTGAACGGTGATCCGGCCCCGCGCGAATTTCATCGCGTTGGACAGGAGGTTCGTCACGACCCGGCGGATCATCTCCGGATCGGCGTGGGCCTTCGGCAGGTCCGGCGGAACGTCGCGCAGGATCTCGACGCCCAAACTTCCGGCCTCGATCTCGAAATCCTTCACCACCTGCTCGATCAGGTCCGGCACATGGAGCGGCCCGCGGCTCATCCGCGTCCGGCCCGATTCCAGGCGGGAGAGGTCGAGCAAGTCGTCGATCATGTGGCAGAGCCGCTCGACGTGGCGGCTGGTCAGATCGAGGTAGGCCATCTGTTCCGGCGTGAATTCCCCGGCCACGCCGTCCCGCAAATTGTCCATTGCGCCCTTGATGACCGTCAGGGGCGTGCGAAGCTCGTGGGAGGCGGTGTTGAGGAAATTGTCCTTCATCCGTTCCTGCCGTCGCCGCTCGTTGATCTCCGCCTGAAGTTCGCCCAGCATCTTCCGGGAAATCGATTCGCTTGCCCTGAGGTTCCGCTGGAGCCGATCGAGTTCCGACATGAGCCGCTCCCGCTCGAGGCCTGCGGCTTTGAGCATATGGCGAAACCGCCCGGCCTCCGGATCCGCCGGCATGCGATCCCGCACATTCGTCAAACGATCATCCAAAGTTGTCTTCATCCCACATTCCCACCTTCGGCTTCATCCATCCCCTCAGCCGAAGCCGGCCGGCTCTCACCCCGACCGAACCGCGCGAGAATTTAGCTGTTTTTTCCCCCGGATGCAATCTTTTTTTTCAAATTCTCAGAAGTTCTCAGTCCTGCGCAATCGCCGCCTCCAAAATCTCCTGCCGCTTCCCGTGATCGCCCGTCAGGATCAGGCCGACCCAGTCGCCGTACAGGTTGACGCCCAGCGAACACTGGTACGCGATGTTGGAATAATATTTTTTCACAAGCTGTTTCGTGGAGGTCCTGTACCGGATCCTGTTGAACCGCCCGATCTGCATGCAGATCTTGTCGCACGTGGGCCGGAGGACGACCTTTTCGTTTTTCATCACCTTCGCATACGCCGCCCAGATGTCGATGCCGGCGGCGTGGTTCATCATGTCGAGATGCACAAACCCCGGCGGCCGGGCGTTGATCTCGACGCAGTAGTAGTCCTCGCCGATCCTGAAGTACTCGATGTGGAAGAATCGCTTCCTCAGGCCGAAGCCCTTCACCGTGTTGAAGCCGATCTCCCTGAGTTTGGCAGGGATCTCGGCCCGCTTCAGATTGTAGTAGTAAATGGTTTTGCCGGTGGTGGCGATCTCGAGGTCGCCGTCGTTGTAGACGTGCGCCGTGTAAAAAACGATGTCCCCCCACGGGTCGGTCAGGCCGTCGAACGACATGAACTGCCGGTGTTCGTCCTGAATGAATTTCTCCATGAAGTACGTCGTTCCCGGCTTCTTTTTCCTCCAAAACTGCTGGATGTCGGCCTCCGTCCTCAGCCGGTAGGTGTGCGCCGACCCGAGGCCCCGGTCGGGCTTCGCGATGATGTCGCCGCCGACCTCTTGCTTGAATGCCAGCATGTGGGCCACGTCCTGAATGATCTCCCCGCGGGCCGTCTGGGCGCCCGCGGCCTGAAACACCGGCTTCATTTTGGATTTTCGGATGAGCCTCTCAAGCTCGTCCGGCTTCAGGCCCTCGACGTCAAAATCCTGCCGGAGACGCGCATCGAGCGGCAGCCACCATTCATTGAACGATTCGACGGCCTGCGGCTTGCCATACTCTTTCGCCAGTCTCTCCACCTTCCGGCGGATGGGCAGATACTTCGACTCGATGACCCCGCCGTTCGGATCGTAGCAGTCCAGTTCCTGGCGGAGGTAACTGCGGAGCGATGACTTGAGATCCGCGTTCAGGCGCGCGTATGCCGCGTCGCCCATTCCGAGGACTTGAAAGCCGGCCGCCTTCAGCCGGGTCGCGAAATAATAGACGCGCGGGGGATAAGACGGGGACAGAATCAGGAAATTCAGAGGGAATGGGAACGGGTCTTGATTTGACTTCTAATACTGCTCAAGCTGATCTCCGCCGGTGGGTCCGGCGATCGCACGGGCTTTTTCCACGGGTTCGGCGATGCGGACTCTGTTCTCCCTCTCTGCAGTTCGCCCCGTATACCGGGCGCTGCGGTGCATGGAGGCAATATGGGCGCGATTCAGAATGCGGCCCAATCCCACGAGACTGTCTCCGAACTGATCGATATACGCCATGATCGTTTTTTTCTGCTTTTCCGTGTGGTACACCTCGACTTCGATGCCTCGGGGGTCATGGTAATCAAAAGGCAGCGAGGCGAAATTGCCGTCCAGCAATTTCACAAAATCGAAATGGAACTCGCCCCGGCTCAGGCCGTTCATGTCGAACAGTCCCTCCTTCCGCATCAGGCTGAACCGTTGCAACTCGTTCACATATTGTTCCGTCCGCTCATCCAACAGGCCCTTCTCCCTCAATAACTCACGGGCGGCGGCATAGGCGACCTCATGAAGCTCGGCCATGTGATAAAACACGGCAATGGCCCGGTACTTGTAGATTTCATTGATGCCATATTCTCCCTTGATATATTTTTCAACAACGCCGGGCTCCAAAGTAAAAGCTCTGAGTTCATCTCCGCTTTCCCGCAAATTGCTCTCCTCCTCCGGCGCAAAGTCCTTGTAGAATTTGGAAAGAATCTTGTTTTGATGCACCAGATCCAGAATTTTGAAGATAAAGTCGGACCGCAAAATTCCCTGCTTGGACAAGAATTGCACGATGTCGAAGAAAATACCGTTGTTGTTGAACATCTCGACGGTCAGGCTCATTTCGCGGCAATCCCGGTAATCCTGGTAGGTCATGGTGCTGTTCGCGACGCAGATTTCCTCGATTTCGGCCGAAGGAAATCTTTCGCCCCTGAACTCGTAATATCCAAAGTTCATGGGTTTGACCCGGAATCTTGTGATGTACTTGTACTTTCCCCGCGCCGCCTGGTCCGCCGCCTCCGTTCCCGCCAATAACTGGAATTGGTAGCTTCGAATCAAGGTAAAGCCGGTGTCGAGCACATCCTTGACGGATTTGAGATAGGCTCGCTTGCTGTCTCCGGGAAGACACAAAATAATTTCCGACACGCTGGCCGCGCCGTCCGTCTCCGCCGTTCTGGCCACCTCCAACAGCGCCTCCATGGGAAGATTGGTGCGCTTGATGGCTTTCAGCACTTCGGGATCCGTGCTCTGCACGGCGCCGCCGGGGTCGACCGACCCGCGGAGAATCCTGGAAATCTCCAATACGCGCTTTTTGTCGTTCTTGGAAGTGGCAATGATCACGAATTTGGGCCAGCCGACTTCCTCCTGCTTGGCCGCCAGATATTGGGCGGTCCGGATATCCTGCTCGTTGATCCCGAAGTTCAGGTCCGCAATGTACACGTCCGGCGCTCTGGCTCTCGCCGCGATGTAATCGATTTCCCTTTTCACGCGCTCATCGGAAACCCGGCGAATTTTATTGAAATACGACGCGCCGTCATGACAAAACGTGCATTGATAGGGACAACCCCTCGACGTTTGAAAAATGGACATCAAATGCTCGTCGAAAAATTTGTCCATCAGGCCGGCTTCGAACACGGAGGGAACGCTTTCCAAGTCTTCGATCCGGGGCAGGATGGGACCCTTCACGTATTCGCCGTCTTTCGTCAAATAGGCGGTATTGGGAATCTTGATGCGATCCCGCTTGATCTTGTCGACGTTGAATTCATTATCTTTGAGAATATTGTACAGCTCAACAAACGCCACCTCGCCCTCGCCTTCCACGCAAAAATCGGCCGCGTACCATTTTTTCAGAAAAGTTTTCTGTACCGGCGGGTCATTCGGCCAGTTCGGCCCGCCAAACACCACGATCGTCTCGGGCGCGACGGCCTTTAAACGGCGGGCATATTCGTGGGAAAGGTGATTGTTCCAGGCAAACAGGGAAAAGCCGGCGATTCGGGGCGTGGTGTGACTGAGATACTGGTTGTAATCCTCCGGGTACTTGAAGAGCTGGAACTCCACTTCATCCCCCAGCGCCTTTTTGGCATAGGACGCCACCATGGCGATGCCGAGGGGAATGACATTGGCGGACACCAACTGCCCGGTATGAGTCAGATCGGCAAAACTGATCTTGGTTGCCATGCGCAAACTCCTGATGACCTCCCCGTCACTCGACATTGAATGTCATAATGATATGGCGTGCGCCCTGGTTTGTCAAGGACGGCAGCCCATTTTCGGCCCTGCTCGACTCGCCCGTTGGGATAAGGTAAGAGAGGAGGCCATGCGGATTCTGGAGGAACGAAAAGGGGTCATCTATTTTATCCTGATCGTGTTCACGGTCAGCGTCCTCTACTACCTGACCCACATGATGAATTTCTTCATGTACAAAGTCTCTTTCACGGATGTACTCGGGAAAATCTACTACGATGCCGGCGAATACGCGCCGGAAGGATTCAGCCTCCACCTGTTCAAGCACAGCCCGACGCTCTATTCGGTCATCCCGTCCTGGCTGTACCGGGCGTTTCATATCAACGTCAAGATTCTCATGGAGGCGACGGGCTTCCTGATGATCTTCTTGTCCCTGCTCGGCATGGCCTTCCTCGCCGATGTGGGCCGGTCGGCCGACAGGGTCACTGCGTTTCTGTGTTCGGCCTATTTGCTATTTTCGGACATCGGCTTTGTGCCGCTCGGCAATCACTGGGCGATCACCGGCCAGGTCCTGACGGCGAGCACGTACGGCATTGTGTGCATGATGTTCGTGCTGGCGGCGTTTCTCAAGGCGAGGTACGTTCTGGCCGCGTTTCTCCTCGGCGTGACGTTCACCATCCACGCCGGCAATGCCGTGATGGCCGGCCCGCCGCTCGTCGTGGCGTTCATCGCACGCGAGTGGAGATCGCCGGGCTGGATCAAAACACTGCTCCTGTCCGCGGGCTGTTTTTTGATCGGCACCGCGCCCTACTGGATCTTCCTGGCCCGCGAGCACAGTTACGTCAACTGGGTCGCCGGCGACGAGTTGAAATATTTCGAGTACCTGCGGCTCAGCATGCACTATCACAGCCATCCGAGCGAGTGGCATCCGGCGAAATACATCACGTTCCTGACATTCCTGGCGGTCGGCTGGCAGGGCCGTCGCCTGCTCCGGCCGGACATCCGCGGGCGGTTTTCGGTCATGGTCGGCGTGTATGTCGCGATGGCCCTCGTGTTCGCGTTCTTCACGGAAGTCGTTCCCGTGTGGGCGATCGCCAAATTGTCGCCGTTCCGGCTGTTCACGCACCTGACCCTGCTTTTTCTTCCCTGCTACTTCCTGTATCTCCGGGAACTTCTGGTGGACCAGGACCGGCCCTGGATGGGCGTGCTGGCGGCATGGACGCTCGGCGCCACCTTTTTCTCCGTCGACGGCCCGCCCATTGTTCCCTGCCTCTTTTTGCTGGCCGCGCCTGCGCGGCGGCGGGTCGTGGTCTCGATGCTGCTTCTCTGCGTGTTGTTTTCAGCCGCGCTGGTCATTCTGATTCCCGGCGATGCGCGTTTGAGTTCCGGCCGGATGTTGTCTTTCCTGTATTACGGCTCCTACCTCGTGCCGACCCCGTGGAAAATCGGCGTCACGATCGCGGTCCTCGCGCCCTTCTCAGTCGCATGGTTCCGGTTTCGCGGTCCGGAGGAACGGGCGCGGTTGTTTCTGCTGTTCATGGTCGCGTTCTGCGCGGCGCGGGGCGTCTACAATGTCAACGAGCGCGCCGCGAAGAACCCGCGGTCCGTCGATTATTACGGGATGCAGGTGTGGGTCCTCGATCACATTCCCAAAGACGCCGGCGTGATCATCGATCCGGAACTCGGCGGGTTCCGCGATTTTGCGCGACGCAACGTGTTCGTCACGTGGATGGATATGTATTCGGGCCGGCTTCTCCCGTTCGTCTATGAAGAGGTCCTCGGCCGGTTCAACGACCTGACGATCTCCTACGACGAACTGCGCGGCGTCCGCAATTCGGCCCGGTCGGCCCACATCTCCGAGCGGTTCGCCAAACTCGATCCGGAGGTGTTCCGCCGGATCCGCGAAAAATATCCGATGTACCGGTACGTCCTCTATGTGAACGCCCGCGATCCGGTCATCCGCCTGCCGGTGATCCATAAAAATGCGAACTTCACGCTGTGCGAAATCGACTGAGTGAACTTGCGCGACAAGCCAAATACAGTAAAATGCACACATCCGTGTGTGCGCCCGCACCCTCCGTCGTCGGAATTACATCCATGTAATTCCGAAGTCCCGCCTTCGGGTACGGCCGCATCCATGCGCCCGTAGCTCAGTTGGATAGAGCATCGGCCTTCTAAGCTGATCCACGCAAATTTCAATTTTTCAACGGCGTTCAGGATTATTCAGTAAGCGTCTGTTCCTTGTTGAATTATCTCCGCGTGTGATTTTCTGATTTCAGGATTTTTCAGTTCGAGTAGGCGCAGTTCCGTCCCCTTTTGTCCCAAAAACCGGTACAAATCCGGTACAAGTTTGGAAGCGTGTTTCGTGGCGGATCATGGGCAGTCATCGCTGCTCCCCTTGCATTTGTAACAAAAATTGTGTACTTTTTGTTACAACCATTGAGGCGGTGTGTTTATGCGATCTGTTGAAAGCAAGATGACCGGCAGAATATGCGAAAATGACAGGGGTTGGTGCTTTACTCCAAAATCGTTTTTTGGCCTTGGAAGTTCCCAGGCCATACGCATTACCCTTCACCGGCTTGAAAAACGGGGGACCATTCGCCGCTTGGCCCATGGTCTGTACGATTATCCCAAAAAGCATCCATCCATAGGCATTCTGTCACCGGATCCGAACGAGATAGCAAGGGCGTTATCCGTTCGCGATTCCACGCGCATTCAACCGTCCGGCGCTTATGCGGCTAACCTGCTGGGCCTGACGGAACAGGTTCCGGCGAAGATCATATTTCTAACGGACGGCCCGGAACGGAGGGTCAGAATTCGATCCCAAGAGATAATCCTGAAGCGGACAACCCCCCGATACATGGCGACCGCCGGGAAAATCAGCGGAACGGTCATTCAGGCGCTTCGGCACATCGGTGAGGCGAATATCGCGCAATCCGGAATCAAAAGGTTGAGGAAGATGCTGAAGGATAAAGACAGGGTTCAGCTAAAACGGGACAAGAGACACGCGCCGGCGTGGATGCACCACTTGATTGATTCGATCACGGGTTCCGCCGATGCGTGAATTTGCGAAACTTCCGTCCTTGGAACGCGACACCATTTTCCTGGAGACGGCCAACCGGCGAGGGCTCTCCCGCCTGGTCGTGGAGAAGGACTTCTGGGTCTGTTTCACGCTGTCTCTGCTGTTCGAGTCAAAACAATTCGACTATCTGTTCGTCTTCAAAGCGGAGCAATGCGGAGGCTTACCAGATGATTTCCACGCCTGATTTCTCCGAAATGTCGGCGTCTTTGGTGACGATGGCAACGGGTTCTTTGGTCAAGGCGGAGAAGGAGCGGGCGGTCGCAATAATGATGGCGTCATGCAATTCGAAGCCCGCGGGCAACAGCGGAAAGAGCGCCACGTCCAAAGGAGCAAATTCAATATTTCGAATCCGGGACCATTTGCCGAGAAGGTCTTCAAAAATGGATGTCACTCGCCGGCGCTGGCAGAGGTGCCAGATTTCGCCGGCGACGATCGTCGGAACAACCAACCGGCCTGTCAGGTCGGCCATCGCCCCACGGGCCTTGGCCGTCAATCGGCGGTCATTTTCCAGAAACCATAACAGCGAGTGTGTATCGGCGATGCGGATCATGCTGGAAACGGTTTTATCCAGCTCTTCTTCGCCTCGTCGATCTCCTGGTCCGAAAAATGGATCTTCTTCCGCCAGATGCCAAAAAGATCCCGCATTTCGAGGGATTTACCCTGTTTTTTGCTCCGCTGGTTTACCGCCAATCGCAGAAATTCAATCTGCCGTTCCAAGCTGTGAAGTTGTAACAGCACATAATCCGGTGTTGCCATGGCGTTCCCCTTTCCTTCGCGCAACGGCTCGGATCCCATCGGAACCGAACCCTTTTCATGCCGCACACAGTATATCCGCCGTTCCACTCTCCGTCAACATTCGCAACCATGAGCCGTTTGCCCCACGAATTGCGGGACGAAAGCCTCATCGCTGCGTGGCAGGGATGATGTACGGGAAAAAGATTATTTGTGATTGGTGATTCCTAATTTGTGATTTGTGATTGCGATAATCACAAATGGGAAATCACAAATCACCAATCACAAGTCGCTTTCGCCGCATCGCGGCGTCGAGGTATTACACGACCTGGGGAGGTCGACTGACATGAAAAAGTTCGTACTGGGTTTACTTTTCGCTTTCCACTTTGCACTTTTCACTTGGAACGCCGCATGGGCGGACGTTCCAAAATATATATCCTTCCAAGGCGAGCTGACGGACTCGCAAGGCACGCGCATCACCAGCTCCAAAAGCGTGACCTTCAAACTCCACAGCGCCGCGTCCGGCGGGGCGATTCTCTGGTCCGAAGCGCAGACCCTGACGCCCGCCAACGGCATCGTGAGCGCGAGCATCGGAAGCGCGACGGCCGGCGGCGTGAATCTGGCGTTTGACACCGGTTACTGGCTCGGCGTGACCGTCTCCCCGGACGCCGAGATGTCTCCCCGCATTCGACTGACGACCTCCCCCTATGCGTTCATCGCCAAGTTCCTCGACACGGGCGCGACCGCCTACGGCGCGCTGTCGGTTGCCGAAACGGTGACGGCGAACAAGTTCGTCGGAAACGGATCGCTCCTGACGGGCATCACGGCATCCGCCGCGTCGGACACGGATTGGACGATTGCGACGGCGAGCACGATCTACCGGCTCTCCGGGAATGTCGCCATCGGCACGACCAGCACGGCGGACAGCTTGCAGATCGAAGGCACGCTCAACGTCGATTCGCCGACGCTGTATGTGGATGCGGCGAATAATCGGGTCGGCATTGGGACGGCGAGCCCGAACGCGACATTTGAAGTTAACAACGGGCAGTCCATGTTTCACGACGGCGCTTTCACCGATCCCCATACAGGCACGGCATATGACGCCAAGTTCGGGGGCCCAAACCGGGGCATCGGGGTCAAAGGGATATCTATTTTCAACGACAACGTCGGCATCGGCACAACGTCTCCGGCGGATTCGTTGCACGTCGCAGGCCGCATTCAAATGGACACGAACGCGGCGACTTCCGCCGCGGACGGCGCGATTCGGTGGTCGGGATCGGATTTCGAGGGCCGGAAGGCCGGATCGTGGGCGTCGCTGACGGCGACGGGCGGCGCGACGCCGGATACGGACTGGACGATGGTCGGCGGCACGATCGGGAACATCTACAGGAGCGCCGGGAATGTGGGCATCGGGACATCGAGTCCGTCGGATTCGTTGCATGTGGCCGGAACGGTTCGCGTTTCGGATTCGATGACGGTCGGCGATACGGTGTTCGTGGTCAATTCAAAGAGCGGCAACGTCGGCATCGGCACCACAGGGCCAGCAAGTACGTTACACTTATACCAATCAGGAGCAGGGCTCGTTATTCAAAATTCAGCCACAGCCGGGGTGGGCAATTTAGCATCTATACATTTTCGGAACCTGCTCGCATCTGGCGCAACTCACTATGCCGCTATTATTAGAGGGGCTCAAGATAGCACTACCCAGAATAGTGGGCATTTAGAGTTTGTCACGTACAATAATGGCAATGCCGATGAGAGAATGAGATTAACAAAAGAAGGCAACGTCGGCATCGGGACGACGGCGCCAGGGGCGAAGATGCACGTTGCCGTTGATAACTACGAAAGCATCCTGTTTGATCGGAGTGTAAATGTGAACTCCCCGAATAAGTACTCGATAGGCGTAAGCTACTCTGGCGCTGGCGCTGACTATCTCAGATTGGGCAAGACGGGCGGAGATCCATTCGTCATCAATCCAAGCGGCAACGTCGGCATCGGGGATACGGCTCCGGGGAGCAGGTTGGATGTAACGGGAGCGGCGCATGTATCTGATTCTTTTGCAGTGGGTACTGCGGCGGGCGACCGTCTGGTTGTTACAACATCGGGCAACGTCGGCATCGGCACAACGACGCCGGGGGATAGTCTGGTTGTCAAGGGCGGAGTTATGTCGGACACACTGACAGTGGGAGACACGTTTTTGGTTGTATTAAAGAGCGGCAATGTCGGCCCGGCACGACGAGCCCTGGCGCTAAATTGCACGTCGCCGGAAATGTTATCGTCAAAGACACCATAACCGTCGGGGATACGTTCTTGGTCGTCCTTGCCAGCGGCCGGGTCGGAATCGGCACCGCAAGCCCAGATACCGACTTCTCTGTCAACGGCGGGGCATCCAAAGTCGGCGGCGGGTCCTGGGCGACCTTCTCCGATGGCCGCCTCAAGAACATCGACGGCCAGTACAAAGCCGGCACGGCGGAACTCATGAAACTCAATCCCGTCAAATACCGCTACCGCGCGGACAATCCGGTCGGCATCAAGGATGGCGCGCCTCATATCGGCCCTGTTGCTCAAGAAGTTAAGGAAGCCATCCCGGAGGCGGTTGAATCGAACAACCAAGGTTACCTCATGCTCAACAACGACCCCATCATCTTCGCGATGCTGAATGCCGTCAAGGAACAACAGGTGACGATTGAGAAGTTACAGGGGAGAATCGAGGAATTGGAGAGGAACCAAGCGGCGAAATAAGATTACGGGCGGACCTCCCGCCAAAGACCGGCCGGATGATGCATGCGCCATTTTAGATTGCCGTCGGGGGATTTGTGATTGGTGATTCCTAATTTGTGATTTGTGATTTCAATCACAAATTGGAAATCACAAATCACCACTCACAACTATTTTTTCTTTGCGTTCGGGGCAGGAGCGCCTCGAAGAAGTCCCTCCGTACTCAAATCCTCATCAATTTCCGGCCAGTGAATGCCGTACCCCCCGCCGCCGACCTGCCATTTTTTCCTTTGCTTCGGCGTGGCGTTCGCGAGTTTCGGATACCAAGCCAGAGGAACCGTGATGGTGCGGCCATCCGACAGGCTGACGCTCAGGTCAACCTCTGTGATTTTAACGTCTCTTACCCGTTCATCCGCGCCCAGAGCCAAAATACCCATGCCATGCCTCCAAGAATTCCAGTCGATGTTCCCTGACCAAGCGAACCGTCGGCATAACACGCACGAGTATACACGATTTCATGCATGAATTCAAAAAAACGGGCAACGTCGGCATCGGGACGGCGGAGCCGCGACACCGGGAACATGGGGCATAAAAATATTTCGACGACTCGCCGGTACGCGCATCTTGAGCGAAAACAAAAACAGGAGGCGGTTGACAGTATTTCTGATCAACTCAGCGATGAGGCCGGCGATCCCCAGAATTCGAAGGCCGCGAGAAAATTGGGTTGGACAATTGCCCCGACTATCGTAATATTTCAAGAAAGTGGAGGAGGCATCCATGTACGCATGCGGTGAAAGGGCTGTTCCCGGATATGGTCGATGCGAAAATTTTGCACAAATTTTGCACAAGTCGATTTTGAATTGTCGCATTGTTTTGTAACTGTTTGATAATCCCAATGCGCCCGTAGCTCAGTTGGATAGAGCATCGGCCTTCTAATTCGTTGGAATGGTAAAGAAGATGCAGACCCATTTTCGCCATCTTCATCAACCATCTCATTCTGCGCCTGTAGCCACGCCTTCAACGTCTCCTCTGCACGCAACAATTCATCCCTCAACCCCGACGGCAACGCATCGGCGTAATCACGCTCCAATTCTGCAACCGTATGGCCAAAGTGTTTTGCGAGCCGTACCATGTCGAAGCTGATACGCGTTGCGGCGTGATACCAAACACTTGCCACAGTTTTCCGAAGGCAGTACGACGCAGCACCGAGCCTCTCTCCGATCAAGACACGAAACCTGTCAGACATTTCCGACGATATAGTATTCTCGCTACATTTTCGCTCCGCGAATTGTGGCAACAGCGCAACGACAGCGACGTCGCCAGAGCTATCAACAAACCTATCCCGAGCGGCATCATACTGTAATCCGCAATGTGTTGCATATGCACGCAACCCCGCAATCAAACGATTCGAGAGCATCATCACACGCCCGCGCCCGCGTTTTAACTTTTTCGATTTTTCATTTTTCGGTGGTACAAAAATTCCACGACGGGACAAGCGCACATGATCCCAACGGATACGACGCACCTGCGCGGCACGGTTGCCGGTCTCGCGTTCGACGAGCAACCAAAAATCTGTATCATCTACACTCGACAAGACATCATCAACCACACGTAACTCTTGACCTGTCAGGACACGCCAAATTTCTTGGCGCGTCGGCGATTGTGCTTCAAACCCGAGCGACCGCATACGCAACACCAAACGAATATTATTTTCCGTGACAAGTTTTTCCAGAATTCCTGCATCCACCACACGCGCCAACAACTCAATTTCTTTCTTGATCGTATTATCCTTTGAAAACGGCTGCGCACGCCGATATTCAACGTATTGCGTAAGGCGAGCCTGCGACACAACAGAAATCTTGTCATTGCCAAAAAAACGCAACAACTTATTCAGGTCTGTTGCGTGGCGTTTACGTTGACCTCCGCTCTTAACCACTCTGAAACAATAACCGTTTTCCTCGACGAATTTTTTTGCGAATCGGCCATTCGACGATGGAACATACCGTCCGACCTGCAATTTTGACAAAATACCGCATTGAGATGTTGCCAAATGTTCTACAATTTCCTGCACCGTTAAATCCTGACAAACAGGATCGACAGCAACACCACGATGAACGATTGACAGCGCACGCTCAAGCGTTGACACTTCCACATCACGCCGGGACAAGAGATTTTCTGTAGTCCCTTCCTCCGATACCTCACGCCGACGAATGCCGTCAAAGTCATAGTCTTCGACAACATCGGCTTGACGACACATCAACGCCGTGGGAACATCTGGACGAGATCGATTTTCAGTTTCAACGGCCTGCGGCTGGCCCCGCAGGCTTTGTTTTTCCTCAAGCATGAAAATCCCTCCCCACTCGTGATTTTTGCATCATCCTAAAATCCAACCGCAACCCAAATCGCTTCGAAAATTTTTCCATGACCTCTATCTCCGTAATTGACAACATATGAAAATCCAACAACCGCCTAATCACACTTTCAACAACACGTTTATTTTTCATAATATCGTCAGCGGTCATAACGACACACCCACTGTACACAATAACCGCTCCTGTAATTGGATCAAAAATCACCCACACTTCATCTTTTTGAATGCGACGCAACAATAAATCAAAATACCCAGCATCTCGAAAATGCAATTTTAAACAATCAATCAGTTTCCTTAACTGGCGATTCTCTAATTTTCTTTTTTCGACCATCGCAACACCTTGCCTTTCTCGGTTGTCCGGCATCTGGACAAATATTCACGGATCGCACGCCGGATCAAATATGAAATTGCGCGACCTTCGCGACGACCAAGAACACGAAGTCGCTCACGGTCGATCACAGGCATATACACGGTGACCGCCGCGCAACCTAATCCCTTCACATCCAGAAAATCCATTACCTTACTCACCTCTCACCACCTCCTATTTTTCCTCCCACGATGTCTATTGTCAACTCCTTGAGCTACAAACGGTAATGTATTATTTTTGTTGACAAATTAACTCCCATCAACACAAGCAATTACATCCAACTAACATCTGCTACTCTCCGCAATTATTTTTTCAAAGTCCCCATCTACACCCTATGTTATTAGGTTCAGCTCTCTTTTTCTTCGGGAGACCCCTTCTCCCGACCTCTACCCACTTTCCCCCTCTGACAAAATCAAAGGAACCTGAACTTGTAACTCATCAAGTCCCCGACTCCATATGAACCGGCCGGGCGTCGCCGGCAATTTTGCAGATGCACCCGACCCGATTAACTTGACTGACATATCCAGATTTTTTAAGCGTCCGATCAGGCGGCACGGCAGATTATCCCGCAACTGACCATCCAGCACTCTTACATCTGGACGCTGCGTCGCAAGAATCAAATGGATCCGCGCTGCGCGACCCTTCATTGCAATGCGCTCAAGTCCCAACTGAATTTCCTTTCCATCTTTCCCGGACACAACGTCCGCAAGCTCGTCCACGACAAGCACCAGCGGCACGAAATCATCCGATCCGGTACGCGCCTGCTGGTATCGCTCGTCCATCTTCGACACAAGCGCAGTTATCAGCGACAAGAATTTTTCGGACTCAAACACGTATGCTTTCAATTTCGACTCGATACCTTTGTAGTCCGTCCCTTTCGCATCGATCAGCACAATATCAACACACTGAGCAATCAGTTGCCGTATCAATCCCAACAGCACCGTTGTTTTTCCACATCCTGTTTCACCACCAATCAGCAAATGCACCATTTCGGTCAACGTGATCACCACGGACCGAGAAAAACTCTCTCCAATGTACAATTGCCCCCTACCGGGGGCCGCGTCCGCATGCGCGGCCGCCTGCGCCCGATTCACCGCTTCTTTCACAGTCAACTCAAACCGCCCCGGCAATGTTCCGGTTCCATAGTCATATTGGTAGCTACCTGCCCCGCACTCATGGAAGCTTTCAAAATGTCCGTTGTATTCATTCGCCAACCGTTCTGTTTCCATCCTCTCCCGGTCTGTACCGCGTGGCCGGAAATATAGTGTCACCGCGCGACCCCGCGAAAACTCCGCAATGAAGTCCGGCGGCTCACCCGAGCCACTGACAACTCCGGCACTCCGACAATGTTGCTCAAATTTTGTCGCTGAAATTCGCCATCGCAAATTGAACGCACAGCCGAACGAAAACACCATCAACAGAAATGCAAGCAGAACCAACACGATCAACGGAAACGATCCGATATACTCGACAGGTTGCAGAAGTCCAACACCCAAAAGCAAAGTTCCAGATATGTATAAGTCAACCGGACGGAAGTACCACCGATCCGTCCGTAATTTCACCGAACAAAATCTTACCCAGCCATCAAGACCGCCGACCATCAACAAAAACAGAGACACAACAGATAACGTTCTCCTGAACGCCTCCAGCAGCGGAACATGACCGAACGCCTTCAACAGCCCGGCTACGATAATCGCCAGCCCAGCCGACAAGCAGACAATGAAACGCATCACAGCCGGGAGAACTCCGATACATCTTCCGCACCTCGAACCGCCGTAGCCTTCAGCTTGCGCGGAGCCTTGTCGTCAGCCGAGATCGGCGACACAGCGTCAGGCAACTTCACATCATCCCGACGTTTTCTGCCCGAGTACTCCAATATCACCGCAGGATTAGGAAACTCCCTACAGCGATAGAACCTCTGACCTTTCCATTCGCGAACCCGGAACACATCCAAAACCATCTGCTTGCCGTCTGGCAGATCGATATGACCCGGAGAAGTCATATCGCAGCGGTAAAACTCCCGCGTACCCCGATCAACAAGCTCAAACGAGTACGCAAAAAATTTCTCTCCGGACTGTTTTGCTGTTACCTCACGCTCCCGAACATTTAGTACAGGACCGGCTAAAATCATTTGCAACCACCGCCCTCTCGTTGAAATTTTATCAGGTCAGCAACACTGCCAACCCAGTTCATTGACTCCGCGCGACGCAGAAAATTGCGCCACTTCTGGACGGAATCTATGCGGTACCACCACCCAATGCGTGCAAACTCCCGCGCAATCTCTCTATATTTTTTTGTATCTTCCTTGGGACAGACGACACGACGACGCAACTCAAGAGTTTCCGTATCAGGGCGACGAAACGCGGACCACTCCGGAACAGGAACATCGTTCAAGACCGGAACGCACCGATCCAGCGACCAGTTCCAAATTCCCGAAAACTTTTGCTGGAAATCTGCGAACGTGTCAACTTTCAGATCATGCAAAACTGAACGACGCAATTCCACCTCGTAGCGTAAAACCTGAGACTTGCCGTCCCAGCCGGACCGCATCCAACGCTCAAACCAATCCTGTCGCGCCGGATTCTTTGTGACGTTGAGTTCATAGGGTTTGTCATACAAACGTGTCACCATATCCCCCGACCTGAACCAGTACCCGCTAAACCGCGAAGGTGTTCCATATTCCTTCGATTCGTATTTCCCGCCTTTCATTCTGCAAGACCAACCCCTCAACCCCAGAGACGCAAAATCTGTCTCCGGCACAAAATCCACGCAAACATCTACGCGCGATAAAATTTCACTTTCAATATCAGCGTGAGAACGTGCCAACTCCAATACGACACGCTCAACATATTCCAAATTTTCCGAGAGATTCGGACACGCACGTGATCTGAAAATGACATACAACTCTGGTACGCCAACACTGTAACGCTGATGCGATGACAACCACCCCTCAACTTTTTTTATCTGTATCTCAATGCCCCTCGACTCATTCACCAGAGTAAAAGCGTAAGGACCGCGACCCTTGCGGCGAACTTCCGAGTTTTCACCACCCAAGTCAAACCGCGCCGATCCGGTCTCCTGCGCTTGGAGCTTCAGCTTTTCCAAATCAGAATTGAGACCTTCGCGCAGTACGACGCGCCGAGATACCATAAGCGTGTCGATGGCCGGACCGTGTAGAATCTTCACGGACGCCACCTCTCGACAGTAGGCTCAACAGACGATACACGCAGACCATCCCTCGAAAGTTCAATTTTCAAATTGATTGTGATGTTGACGTGAGCTTCGGCCGACACGTTCAGGCCGTTGCTCACAGCCGATGGTCGCGTTAGACTTTGCTTTTCTCCGCTACCGTTTGTATCATCATTACTTGTGTGCGCCCGTAGCTCAGTTGGATAGAGCATCGGCCTTCTAAGCCGAGGGTCCCCGGTTCGATTCCGGGCGGGCGCGTTTATTTGTCCGGCAGGCTCCATTTATTCCGGTATTTGTCCAGGGCCGCGCGCCAGGCCGGGCTGCCGAAGGCGCCGCCGCTGGCGTGCGTGACGGCAATCGGCCAGGTGCCGATGCGGAGGCCCGCCGTTACGGCGGTCCGGCAGAAATCCATGTCGTAGAGATGGAATTCGAATTGTTCGTCGAATCGGACCGATCGATCGAGCAGCGTCGCGCACTTGGCTGCGATCAGCAGGCCATCCACCGTTTTCACCTCCGCCGGGCAGTCGCCGTACCATGTGACCGGGCCGAAGGGCCGGCTTCCGTGCGCGACCGCGCCGGAGAGATTATCCGCGAGGTCCCATTCGAAGCGGTCGTTGGCAAACGCCCATGCCGGCGTCGCCGGCGCCGGTGATTTGTTTCCGGCGAGGCCGATCACGTCGAATCTCTCCAGGCCCTCCCGGATCCGGTCGGCGAAATGGTAATCGTCGATCCAGACGTCGTCATGCATGAACACCATGACATCGGCCCGGTTTGCCTCGGTGATCAACTGATTGTAGACCCGCGGCAGTGTCTCCGCGTTTTCAAACGCGATCCATGCCGAAAGCCGCGCGTCGCGGGCCAGCCGGCCCAGGCTGGCGCCGAGCGGAGAATCTTTGAATAGGGATTCAGACAGCCGCGTGGCGGAAACGATCTTGATCAAAGGACCGCCGCCGATTACTCGGCGACCAGTGCCAGGTTTCCGCTGAGCCGCTCTCGAAGAAGGGATTCGATCGCCCGGAGCGTGCCTGCCGTGGAAGTCGGGCAGCTTCCGCAGGCGCCCTCGTAATGGACCCGCAGAAGGTTGCCGTCCAGGCCGAGCACCTGCAGGCCGCCGCCGTCGCCCGCGAGGTACGACCGGATTTCTTCATCCAGAAGCCGGTTGATGACCGCGAGCCGCTCGTCGGGCGGAAGTTTCTCAAATTCGGCCGCGTCCGCCGGCGCCGGCGCGGCCGGCCCGGCCGCCGCGGGCTGGACCGGCACGTCGATCACCGGCGCGGTCGAGCTGATGGTCGATTCGGCCTCCTCGACGATGTCCTCCCACGGCACCTCGTCGGATTTGGTGACGGTGACGAAATCGTGCATGTAATACACGGATTGCACGCCGCGGATCCGGAAGAGCGCCGCGCCCAGCGGGTCCACGCCGGTTTCGGCGGGGCCGCCATACGTGACGGAACCGGACGGCACGAAAGGCTGGTTCACGACGAACTTGATCGCGTTCGGATTCGGTGTCGGTTCAATATTGACAACGGTCAGCATGACACAATTATCGCACGATCAAAAACGCCCGTCAAACACGCGACAGCAGGACCCGGTCGAGCAGCGACGGGAAAAACCGGTTGACGAAAATCCCGAGCTTGCCGATCCCCGTCAGGATCGTGTCCCGCCGGTTCTTGTTCAACGCCTTTACCAGGAGCCGCGCGCAGGTGTCGACCGTCATCGGCGTGGTCGGCACGCCCCTGCGGTGCGTCACGCCGAACCGTTTCTGGTGCGCGAGAAACTCGGTCTGGGTGTGCCCGGGGCTGGCGTACATGACCTGCACGCCTTTTTTGGCGTACTCGACCCGCAGCGACTCCGTGTAGGCCTTGAGGGCCGACTTGGTGGCGCAGTAGGACGACATGAGCGGCATCGCGCGGTGTCCGACCACCGACCCGATGTTCATGATCTTGCCGCCGCCCTGCCGTTCCATGATCGGGAGGACTTTTTTCATGAGATACAGCGACGCAAAGAGATTGGTTTCAAAGATCTCCCGTTCCGCCGCCATCGGCGTGTCGACGAAGAGGCTGTCGATGCCGTAGGCCGCGTTGTTGATCAGCACGTCGATCCGGTTGAACCGCCGGACCACGTCGTCGATCATCCGGTCGACGGCCGGGGCGTTGGTGATGTCGAGCGGATACGACGTCATGGTGATTTGGGCGCGGGTCTTCGAGATTTCGTCCCTGAGCGCCGTCAGGAGTCCATCCCGGCGCGCGATGAGCACCAGCGTCGCGCCGGTCTTCGCCATTTCCCGGGCCAGCGCCGCGCCGATTCCGCCTGACGCGCCCGTGATCAGTGTGACTGTGCCGTTCCAAGATTGCATCCGCTTTCACGCTCCCTTATTCGAATTATGAATCACAGAACTTGCCGGCATCATATCAGACTGCGGCGCTTTCGCAATGGCGCGCGCGGCGGTTGACGCCCCGCCCGGCGATGGTAGACTCCACGATTACAATCTTATGAAGGAGAGCGACCCATGCCCAACACAGCAGTATTGAAAAAAACCATCGCCCGGTGCCGCGAGCGCGGCGTGATCATCCCGACCTTTGAACAGATGCGCCATCCGGAAAAAATTCCGGGCGCGATCCAACGGAGGCTCCGCAAGATCGGGCTGTGGGATGTCAGCCCGCTCAATTTGTTCCGCATCACCTGGAAAAATGACATCTCCAGTGGGCTCTTCGGCCCGGTCAACGCGCTTGAAATCCCGCGCGTGATCACCCGCGTCCGAGCGCGGATCGTGGGGCTGCTCGGCAAATTTTATCCGACGGGCGCGCACAAGGTCGGCGCGGCCTTTGGGTGTCTCGTGCCGAGGCTGATCAACGGCGAGTTCGATCCGACGGCCCAGAAGGCCGTCTGGCCGTCGACCGGCAACTACTGCCGGGGCGGCGCCTTCGATTCGGTTCTGCTCGACTGCGTGCCCGTGGCGATTCTGCCGGAGGGCATGAGCAAGGAGCGGTTCGAATGGCTGAAGGGCATCGGCGCCGAAGTAATCGCGACGCCGGGAACGGAATCGAACGTCAAGGAAATTTACGACAAGTGCTGGGAAATCCGCCGGACCCGGCCCGAATGCGTCATCTTCAACCAGTTCGAGGAATTCGGCAACCCGGTCTGGCATTACGAAGTCACCGGCCCGGCGGTGGAAGAGGCGTTCCGGAATCTCGGACCCGGACTGAACCTCGCCGCGTACATTTCGGCCACCGGGTCGGCCGGCACCATCGCGGCCGGCGATTATCTGCGCGGGCGGTTTCCGCACATCCGCGTGACCGCCTCCGAGGCCCTCCAGTGCCCGACCCTGCTCTACAACGGATTCGGCGCGCACCGGATCGAGGGCATCGGTGACAAGCACGTGCCGTGGATTCACAACGTGCGGAACACCGACGCGGCCGTCGCCATCGACGACGAGTCCTGCATGCAGATCCTCCGGCTCTTCAATGAAAAGGCGGGCCATGCGCTCCTGAAGGACCAGGGCGTGCCGGCGTCCTTCATCCGCAAGCTTCCGCTCCTCGGCATTTCCGGGATTTCGAATATGCTGAGCGCGATCAAAATCGCCAAGTATTTCGAGCTGACAGAAAACGACGTCGTCATGACGATCTTCACCGATTCGACCGCCCTCTACGGATCGCGGGTCGAGGAACTCCGCGCGCAGTACGGCGAGTACAAACCCAAGAACGCCCTCTACGACCGCACCCGGTATCTGGACGGGATCGGCCCGGACCATGTGATGGACCTCGGCTACTACGATCGCAAGCGGCTCCACAACCTGAAATACTTCACCTGGGTCGAGCAGCAGGGCAAAACGTCCGAGGACCTGAACCGTCTCTGGGCGCCGTCTTTCTGGGAGGAGGTCTTTCGCCAGGGTCCGGTGTGGAACCGGCAGATCGACGAGTTCAATCGGGCGACGGGCGTTCTCAAGCGGCTCTGATGGCCTCCGCGCCGGTTTCAATCACGTATTTTGCTGAGGCGAAGAAGAAGCGCGAGCGGTTCGTCGTGTTATCGCTCTACGAAGCCTGGTCGGCGCGGCTCGCGGAAGCCGCCGGCGTGCGCGTTCTTCTCGTGGGCGACAGCCTCGCCACGTCGGTCCAGGGCCATGAGACGACGCTGTCCGTGACGATGGACCAGATGATCTATCACACGCAGTGCGTCCGTCGCGCCGTGCCCCGCGCGTTCGTGATCGGCGACATGCCGTTTCTGTCCCACACGGTGTCCGAATCCGACGCGATCCGGAACGCCGGCCGGTTTCTCTCCGAGGGCGGCGCGTCGGCGGTGAAGGTCGAAGGCGGGGCCGAGATTGCCGACGTCGTTGCCGGCATGGTTCGCCGCGGCATTCCGGTCCTCGGACATATCGGCATGACGCCTCAGCACCATCTGCGGTTCGGCGGGTACAAGGTTCAGGGCCGGGGGGCGCCGGACGCCAAGCGCATCGTGGCCGACGCGAAGGCTCTCGAAAAGGCCGGAGTGTTCGCGATCGTGCTTGAACTGGTCACCGAGGAAACCGCGGCCCAAGTCACCGCCGCCGCCGGCGTCCCGACCATCGGGATCGGCGCCGGACGCAAGGTCGACGCGCAGGTGCTGGTGTTCCACGACCTTCTGGGACTCAATCCGCATTTCTCGCCCCGGTTCCTCAAGCGATACGCCGAAGTCGGGGACGAGGCGGTGGCCGCCATCCGGAAATTCGCGGCCGACGTTTCCGGCGGCTCGTTCCCCGGCGAGGCCAACGTCTTTCACAACCAGTAGGCCCGTGTTCCTCGCGCGCGACCCCGCGTCGCTCGACCGCGCGCTGGCCGGCGCCCGGCGCAGGAGGCGGCGTGTGGGATTAGTGCCGACCATGGGCGCGCTTCACGCGGGACACGAAACGCTGATTCGCGAGAGCCTGCATCGGTGCGACCGGACGGTCGTCAGCATTTATGTCAATCCTCTGCAATTCGATTCCGCGGCCGATTTCGGCCGATACCCGCGGCCTCTTCGCCGGGACCTGGCGGTGTTGCGCCGGCTGGGCGTGGACGTCGCGTATTGCCCGAAGCCGTCCGTTTTTCCGGCCGGCTGCGCTCTCCGGGTGACGGAACCCCGTGTCTCCGAAATTCTCGAAGGCCGGGTCCGTCCGGGACATTTCGAAGGAGTCCTGACGATCGTCGCGAAATTATTTCTTCAGGTGCGGCCGACCCATGTGTTCTTCGGGGAAAAAGATTTCCAGCAGCTCTGGCTGATCCGGCGGCTCCTCCGGGAGTTCCGGTTCGGAATTGAACTTGTCGCGGTTCCCACCGTCCGCGAGCCTTCGGGCCTCGCCTGCTCGTCCCGCAACGAACTTTTGAGCGCCCGCGGCCGCCGGCGCGCGGCGGAGATTTATCATGCGCTGTCGTCGGCCGCGCGGCGCGCCGGTTCGGGAGGCCGGCCTGTTTCGATCGTCGCGCAGGTCCGCCGGCGACTGATGGAAAAAAAGATTCGGCCTGAATACATCGTGCTGGTCGATCCGGTCGATTTTACGCCGGCGAGGCGGCTGATCCGGCCCGGCGCCCGGCCGCGGCTCCTCGCGGGATGCCGCATCGACGGAATTCATCTGATCGACAACATTTCCATTCCGTAACCCGGCATGGCCCTTATCACCGTCGACGCGCGATTCCGGCTGGGCCTCCAGCGCGTCCTTGCGCGGCTGGGCGACCGCGAATCGTTCAGCGTCGTGCAGGCGGACCTTGGGGAGGCCGACCCGGAGATCCGTGCGGGCGCGATCCGGCTCATCGGCGAGCTGGGCCTTCGGGAATTTCTCCCGAACATTCAGGAACGGCTGCAGAAACTCTACGGCCGGCAGCACGCGCCGGAGGAACTGCCGTTCACCATCGCGGTGTTCAATGCGCTCAAAAAAATCGGGACGCGCGAAATCTCCGAGGAGCTGGCCCGCCGCTTCGAACAGCTGGCCGGCCGGCTCAAGCCCGCGGCCATTCACGTCATCGCGGCCCACGGGGCCGGCAGCGCCGAGATCGACGGTTTTTTCCAGGGACTCATCCGGCTCGACACGCCGTATCCGCATCTGAGGGCGCAGGCCGTCGAACTCTACGGGACGCTGGCCGCGGGCCATCCCGACAAGAAGGCGCTGGTGGCGACGATCCGGAAATGTCTGAAGGACGAGTCGACCGAAATGGCGCGCGCCGCGGCCGAGACGATCGCGAAACTTCTCGGCGAGCGGCTCTTCGAGCTGCCCGAATGGGGAACGCTTGCGCCGGCCATCCGGGCGGAACTCATCCTCGCGGCGCCCGCGATCCCCGCCGCGCGGCTCGAGGAGGCATTCAAGGATCCGGAGGCGGATGTCCGGCGGGCGGCGGTGCAGAGGATCCTGTCGGCGGTCGAGCCGCCACAGTCCATCCGCGACGTGATCCGCATGTACAGCCAGGACGCGTCGGAGGAAACCGTCGTGACCGACCGCCTGATGGCGAGTCTCGGCGGCTGGAACGATTCGGGCCATGGCCGGCTGGTTCTGATCCAGTCGTTCCTGTACATGCTCAAACGCCAGGCCGGCGTGCTTGAAAAGTTTTTGCCGACGCCCGGCGCCATGCTCGGCGACATGGACAAGCTCATCGCGCGGCTCCGCCGGGCGCTCCTTCGCACGGGAACGGAACAACTGTCCGAGTCGCTCTTCCTCGCGATGTCCGGCCGGGGCGACAGCCGAAGCGTCTTCAGCGAGGTGGAGGCGCAGCTCAAGATTTATCCGAAGGAAGGGGAACTCAAGGCCACCGTACAAGAACTTATGGCCGTGCAGGACGATCGAATCCGCAAGCGCATCGCCGCCGAGGTCAAATCCGTGCCGGCCGGCGCGTTCATCCCGATCAAGCGCATTCTTAAAATCATGCCGCCGCTCAAGGAATCCGCCCTGGTTCCGACCCTGCGCGTCATCAAGGACCTCGCGCGGTTTCACGGCGATCAGGAGCTGGAGTGGCTGGCCGTCGTCCACCTCGCGGGCTGCCGCGACGGGCCGTCCCTCGCCGCCGTGTCCGACGCCGTTCTCGGATCGGACAAGGCCGCCGGCCCCCGGTCGCCGGTATCGGCCGCGCGGCGGCAGGTGGACGTTGCGCTCTGGATCCGGTCTCTTTCGGTCGACACCGCCAACGCACGCGTCCGCGAAACGCTCCTCACCCTCATTCGCTCCTCCACCCATCCCGACACTTTTCGCGCCGCGGTCGACGCAATGACGGCCAAGGTCGATACGGAAGTATCCAGCATTCTCATGCTGAGGCTTCCGAGCCTCAAGGGCGCGATGCGGTTCATCGTGATCCAGTCGATCGGCCGGATGGGCGACCGCGTGCATCTGCCCGTTTTCCTCGGAGACCTCAAGGCGGCGGAGGAAGACCGCAAGCTTGCGGGCCTGCTCGGGCTGGAGAAACTGCTCGACCGCAATCCCGATCTGCCGCCGGACACGGTGACGGGGCCGCTCTACGAGTTGAAAAATCATTCGAGCGCGCTCGTCCGCGCCTCCGCGATCGCGCTCCTCGTGCGGCTCAAGGATCCCAACCGCGTTGAACTTGTGTCGGAGCTGATCGCTTCGGACCGGCCCATTCCGGTCGGTTCCTACCGGCTTGTGCCGGAACTGGTGCGGGAGGGCCTTTCAGACGATGGCCGGCAGAAACTCTATCAGGCGCTTCTGTCGCGGGTCGGCCGGCTGTCGGAGGACGAGGAGGCCGTCTGCGAAGCCTTTCGGTCGGTGCTGGACGGGCGGCCCTTTGCGGAATTGTTGAACCCCCGCCGGCAGCGCGCCGAGTCCGTGGAGGATTTGCGGGACTTGCTGAGAACCCGGTCCGCCGCGCAGGCCACCACCGATTTCAAAATCTCCAAGGCCATTCAGCGCCGCGCCATCGCATTCCTCGACATCACCGGGTTCACCCCGCGCGCGGCCAAGATGACCGCGATCGAACTCGGATTTTTTCTCGTGCAGGTCGAGGACGAAATCCTGCCGTTCGTGACCGGCCACCAGGGCCTCCTGGTCAAGCGGCTCGGCGACGGGTTTCTCCTTTCCTTTCCGGGCTCCGCCGAGGCCCTGTCGGCGTCTCTTGAAATGCTGATGCATCTGGCCAAAAAAAACCAGTTGATTCAGGAGGACGACCGCATCCGCCTGCGCGTCGGCATTCACGTCGGCGACGTCCTCGTCGACCGCGACGACGTCTTCGGCGACACCGTCAACGTCGCCGCAAGGGTCGAGGCGCAGGCCAAACCGATGTGCATCTGCCTTACCGAGGACGTCTTTCGCGATCTGCCCACGCGCAACGAGTCGATCGAGTCGATGGGCCCGGTCCGGCTCAAGGGGAAGGACGAGCCCGTCACCCTCTACCGCGTCCGGCTTGACGTCATCTACGAGGCGCAGACGGAAGCCCTGCAGAAGCTGATGGCGACCCCGGACTGGCTGCCCAAAATTCGCCGCTTTGAACTCGTGCTGGACGAAAAGTACCGGATCATCAAGGAAAAAATCGAGGAGGCCAGGCACATGGTCGCGCACGGCGACTACACCCACGCCGAATCGCTGGTCGAGGAAATCGAAAAAATGCTGCTCTAAGGCTCCGCGGGCGGCTTGGCGCCTTCCGGAATCGGCGCCGGTTCCTCCTCCGACAGGTTTCTCAGATCCCTTTTCACGTAATGTTTCGGCGGAAGAAATTCCTCTTCGCTGAATTTCACCCGCTCGATCTTCCGGGCCTCGAGGACGTCCCGGCCGTAGGGATAATATTGAATGTCGTTCAGCGGCAGGCCGTGGACCTTGCGGAACAGCATCGAGAGCGGCTCGTAATCGTCCGACGGCGCAAATGCCTGAAACGCGCGTTCGAGTCCCTCCATGGCCCGCATGAAATCGAATCCGGGCGTGATCTCCTGGGTCGTCGTGATCTCCCGGATGAGCGCCGAGTCCTCATAAATGCGGTATCGCCGGGCCGCGAATCCCAGCACCGGCGCGGCCGTCTCGTCCTCTTCGATCAGGAAAATCCCTTCGGCGGGCTCCGTCTCTGCCGGGATCGCCGGCGGAAATTCAATCATCGAATACGCCTGGGTCTTCGCGTCCAGAACGTAGATCGTGCGGGCGTTCAAGTCCGCGATGAGGTCGTAGCCCGACACGTCGCCATTCACGGTCCGCAGTTTCCCCTTGTCGATCCACATCGCGTTCTTCTGCCGGCTCACCACCTCCGGGGTGTCGCCTTCCTCGGAATACGACACGGCCTCGTAGGCCACACGGTAGCCGCCCCACGCGCCGCCGGCCTGCAGGAGGGCCGCCAGCGCCAACAAGATCCCGCACCTCCGAATGCTGTTCACAACTTGTATTGTCGGCGATCCGCATATAAAAATCAAGGAGAGATGATCCGCATGTTCGCGACGGTTGCAGCGCTGAATGCGATGTCCGGCGGCTTGGGCGCGGCCCTCCTCCTCGCGCTCGGCGCCATCCTGCCGCCCGAGGAATACGGCACGTTCGTCCTGATCCAGATGGCCGGCCAGGCCCTGTTCTGTTTCGGCGCCGACTGGAGCAACCATCTGCTGCAGCGGTACGGCCACGAGGAATTTCTGAAAACCGGCTCGCTCCAAAGCGCCATTCGCGGCCGGTACGGGATTCTGGCCGTGTCGCTCCCGGCGGCGTCGCTCGTCTTGTGGCTGGCCCGCCCCTGGGTCCTGCCTAGGGAGGGCGCCGGTCCGGTGACGCTGGCCGCGCTCTATGCCGGCTCCCTCATCCTCATGGCGCACGTCCAGTATCTTCTGCAGGCCATCGACAAAATCACCGTCAGCGTGTGGCTGCCGGGCCTGTCGCGGATCGTCGCCCTCGTCTGCCTCGGCGGCCTCTGGGCGTCGGGCCGCCTCAGCGGCTCGACGGCGCTCGCCATTCTGATCGCCGGCGGCGCGCTGGCGGCGCTCGCCGGATTTTGGCGCCTGCGGCCGGTCCTGGCGGTTCCGGCGTCGATGCGGTTTGAACGGAGCGTGCTCTGGAAGTATTCGATCCCGATCGCCGCGGTCACGGGGCTGGGATTCGTTCAGAACTGGATCTCGATCCTGCTCGTCAACAAATTCTGTTCCGCGCGCGACACGGGCGTCTTTGCGCTGGCCCAGCAGATGGTTCTCTTTACGAGCATCGGCCTCGCCTCCACGACGCCGATCCTCATCAATCACTTCGTTGGCCGACTCGTCGACGGCTTCGACGCCGCGGCCTTCAGAAATTTCTCGATGAATTACCTTCACCGAATGGTCTTCGCCTGGAACTTCCTCCTCATGGCCGTCCTCGGCGTCGCGCGCTCTCTCTTCGCCACGATCCTCGACACCTACGCGCCCGGCGCCCGGGTCGTGGAGATCCTCCTGCCGGCCTTCGGGATCCTGGCGATTTCCACGTTCCTCATCCCGGTCATCCACGTCTACGGCCTCACCCAGCACATCATGTGGATGAGCTTCGTCTCCATCGCCGGCAACGTGACCGTCAGTTTCTGGCTCGCGCCCAAACTCGGCATGACGGGCCTCGCCTGGGGCATGGCCGCCGGCATTCTCCTCTCGTCCACGCTCTATGCCGCCATCGCCGTCCGCAAGATCGGCACCGGTCTCGCCGCGCTTCTCCGATCGCTCCTCGCCGCATGCCCCCTCGCCTTCGTGTGTCTCGCCTCCGCCGGCGCCGCCTCGCGCGTCTGGCCGTGGCTCGCGCTGGCCGTGGCCGCGGCGGGCCTGTACCTCCGCCTTGTCCCGCCCAGCCGCGCCGAACTCAACGACTGGGCCAATCGCTTCAGGCGTTCGTCATAGCAGCCGCGCCGCCTTGCATGGCGCCGCCGGATCAGATTGAATGACCGCATGACGGTGAGCGCGGTTGTGAAACGGTTGTGCGGCCTCGTAGCCGCTCTTGCGATGGCGGCGGCGCCGGCCGGCGCGGCCGGGTTTTCCGAGATCGTTCCCACGGTCGGCGTTCTCTATTTCGATAATGCCACCGGCGCCGACCACCTCTCTTGGCTCCCCAAGGGATTCGCCGAGTTGCTCATCCGCGACCTTGCCCGGACCGGCCGCGTCGAGACCATTCCCCGCGAACAGGTCGAATCCGCGTGGTCGACCTACGCTGAGAGCAAGTCGACCGCGTTCGCCAACAAGATGCTGGCCCAGCGACTCGGCAAAATCCTCAAGGCCACCCACCTTCTGGCCGGCCGCTTCACCCGGCGGGACACCGACCTTGTGATCGAGATCAAACTCTACGACATTCAACACGCCCGGTTCTCCGGCTGGCGCCAGATCGAGGGGCCGTCCGACGGCGTCATGTACCTGCTCAAGCAGGTCGGGCTCAAAACATTCGAGATGCTGAAAATGGAGCTGGCCGACCGCGAGCTCATCGATTTCCTCCAGATCCCGTCCCACAACCTCAAGGCCCTCGCGTTTTATTCCCTCGGCCTCGACGCGCTGGACCGCGGAGACAAAAACCTCGCGCATTCGCATTTCCGCACGGCGGTCGACGCCGACCGGTTTTTCAAGCCCGCCGTCGAGGCGATTTCCGGCATGGCCTTTGTCCTCGCAGGCAAGGCCATTCTGCGGAGCGAATTTCACGAAACCACCGTCATCGGCGCGTCCGCCATCACCTCCGTCCATGACCTCATTGAACTTGCCCGCACCAACGCATTCGATTTCTCCATCGGCGATCCCGTCGCCACGCCCATTGAGGGCGACACCTACCTCGCCGACGTCAAGCTTCCGCTGGAAGTGACCGTGCGGCCGGATTACGTCAATCTGTGGCTTTATTCCATCCGCCGGATCGGCCGGGAATGGCCCGACACCATGTCCTCGACCCGGCAGATCGAGTTCGCGCGGAAGGATCTCTTCGATCAGCCCGTGGTTCTGTCCCTGCCCGACCCGCTCGCCCGGCAGTGGCTGGACGCGTGGAAAACCCTGACCATGCGCCTCGTGTTTCAGGGGCCGGAGGGCCAGGCGCTCTTTGAGACCCAGAAGGTTCCGGTCCTGCCGCTTTATATCGGCAACGCCGAAGGGCAATTCGCCGGCCAATCCTCGGTCCACTGGCGGCTGGCGACCTCCTTTGAGGTCGCGCGGGTACCCAAACACTTTTTTGAAGGCCCGATTCAGGTCAGCCTTGAAATCGACCGATAGCTCTATATATATATATACAAATATTATATAGGCTGTTCCGGAGCCTCTGGGCAACCGGAAACTCGATCAGGAGGTGGTCGGTCATGAGAGGGAAGATTTGGGTCATCGTCAGCGCACTCGCGGTCCTGCTGGGCGCCGTCCGGCCGGCGGCGGCGGATTTGTTCAAGGACGTTTTTTCCGGCAGCGGCAAGAAGAAGGCCGAGGAGAAGGCGCAGTCGATCGCGCGGAAATTCAAGTTCGTCCTTTACCTCACCACGGGCGATGTGCTGAAGGCCGTGGAGTACAAGGGCGGCGGGACGAGCGTGAAAAAGGGCACGATCCGGTTCATCAGCAATTTCGAGTCGGACATCGAGGTCAAAACCGGTTTCATCAAATACATCGACATGGACATGATCGGCGAGCAGATCCTGGAGGAGGAATACGCGTCCTCCAAGTCCGACCGCGTCTATCTGCGGAACCAGGATTTCGTCACAGGCAAGGTCACGGGCTTTACGGCCAAGGACGTTCTCGTTGCGACCACCTACGGCGATCTCAAGGTCTCCGCGATGCAGGTCAAATATGTCATATTCCGAAATCCGATGGCGGGACCCGAAGCGCCGGCGAAAAGTTCCGGCCTGTCCTCCCCCCGCGCCCCGGCGCGGCCCCAAGCGGCGCCGCCCGCGCCCGAGCCTGAGCCGGAAGCTTCCAAACCGGCGCCGGCCCCGGAAGAGGACGAAAAATAGCCGGCGGGCCGCCGACCGCCGGAAATTCCGCCATGCCCCGGGCCTGCATCCTGACCTACGGATGCCAGATGAATGTCCACGATTCCGAAATCGTCGCGGGCCAGCTCGCGCGGCTCGGGTATGAGATGACGCCCGACCCGGCGGCGGCCGACGCGATCTTCGTCAACACCTGCACGGTCCGCGAGCACGCGAAGCTGCGCGGCCTCGCGCGTATCGCGTCTCTTTCGACCTTCAAACGCCGCCGGCCCGGCGTTTTCCTGGCCGCGATGGGATGCGTCGCCTCGGAGGAACGCGGCCGGCTCTTTGAACGCTTTCCGTTTCTCGATGCCGTCATTCCGACCGACCAGGTGACGGAGGTCGCGCGGTACGTATCGGACGCGGCGGCGGATTTCGGCGGCCACATTTCCGCCGACACACCGAGGCTGCGGTTCTCCGGGTTCAAGGCCTACGTCACGATCATTACCGGATGCAACATGGATTGCACCTACTGCATCGTCCCGAAGACCCGCGGCCGGGAGCGGTCCCGGCCGATGGCGGACGTCCTGCGCGAGGTGGCGGCGCTCGTGGCGCAGGGATACCGCGAGATCGTTTTTCTCGGCCAGACCGTCAACGCCTACGGCGACGATCTGCCGGACCCGGCGGAAAACTTTACCGCGCTCCTGCGCGAAACGGACCGTCTCTTCCCGAACGGCCGCGTCCGGTTTCTTTCGCCGCACCCCCAACAAATCACCGACGGCCTCATCTCGGCCTGGCCCGGCCTATCCAGCCTCTGCGGGCACATTCACCTGCCGGTGCAATCGGGTTCGGACCGGATCCTTCGGCGGATGAAACGCCTCTACACACGGGACGAATTTCTGCGCAAGATCGACGCGCTGCGCCGGAACGTCCCGGACATCGTGATCACGACGGACCTCATTGTGGGATTCCCGGGCGAAACGGAGGAGGATTTTCAGGAGACGCTGTCGCTATGCGAATCCGTGCGGTTTGATTCCGCATACATGTACATCTACAGCCCCCGGCAAAACACCGCGGCCACGCGCCTGAAGGACCCTGTGCCGTCCCGCGAGGCCGCGCTCGACCGGCACGGCCGGCTCGTGGAGCTCCAGACGCGGCACACGCATGACTCCTTCGACCGGCAGGTCGGCCGCACGGTCGAGGTCCTGATCGAGTCGGCCGCGAAAGAGGGCGGACTTTTGGGCAAGTCCCGCGCTACGCACGATGTCGTGATCGACGCGGAACCGGGGCCGGCCGGCGCGGCGCCGGCGCCGCGGATCGGCGATGTTGTGCGGATCGAGGTCGAGTCGGTGGTGGGAAAAACGCTGCGAGGCCGGGTAGTGGCGGAAGTTGCGGCAGGCGCATGAAACGGATCGCGTTTCTCGTCGCGCTTCTCATCCTGCTCTTTCTCGGCCTCGTGATCGCCAACCTCCTGTCGCCGGCGCGGATCGCAATCTTGAACGTCGAGCTCAAGCAGGACGTCTTCTACATGTTCCTCTTCGGTGTCGGCGCGGTCGGCCTCCTCGCCATCTATGACGTCTTTGCCGCGTTCGGTTCCTTCCGCCGCCAGCGTGAGCAGCAGAAGACGATCGAGCGGCTTGAAACGGAACTCCTGGAGTCCAAGCACAAACCGCCGCCTCCGGCGACGTACTGATCGTGCATCGGTTGCGAATTGTTCATTGCTGCATTGTTTCATTGTTCATTTATCAGTTCTTGTTTTCTGCGTTGCCGGCCGCCGCCGACTACGACCGCGCCCTCGAATCGTACTTGAAGGAGGATTACATCCAGGCCGCGCTGCGGTTTGACCGGTACGTCCGACAATCGCCCGGCGATCCCAAGGTCGCACTCGGACTCTATTACGCGGCGATCTGCCGCCTCCGGCTCGAGCAGCCCAAACCTGCGCTTGAGCGTCTCGAGTCCCTCCTCGCGGTCCTCCCCGAAGGCGCGCCGGACTCGACGGCGGACGCGCCGTCCGCCGCCATGGTCCGGCTGGCGATCGGCTCGGCCCACGCGATGCTCGGCAACGACACCACGGCACTCGCCTATTTCGAATCCTCATGGCTTAGTGCCGCCAACGTGTTCGAACGCGAGGCCGCCAAGGAAAAAATCCGGGAACGGCGCGAACCGCGCTTGGCGACGCCCAAAGTGTCTCCGGCCGAATCGTTGCGCCCGCTCGCAGGTGTGGTCACACCTCCGGCCCGGCGCCCCTCCCGCGGCGCGTTCGTCGTCCAGGTCGCGTCGACGCCGGACCGCCCCCAGGCCGACTCGATCCGCGACCTCGTCGCGCGCGACGGCTGGCCGGCCTACATCGAATCGGCGTCTCTCCGGGGCCAGACCTACCACCGGGTCCGCGTCGGTCCCTTCGCGGACGAATCCGACGCCCTCGACGCCAAGGGCCGCCTGCAGACGCAGTACGGGCTCGAAGCGTGGGTCACGCGGAAATAATCTGAAGGGACACTGTCAGATCCAGCCGATCAAATCCTGTTGACATCTCACCGGCCGTAGCCTACCCTTGCCCCCGTCATGGAGACTACGGGGGAAATACGGCTTCATAAATTAACGCCCCTCATCCGCCAGTACCAGTCGATCAAACGCGGCGTGGGCGACGCCATCCTCTTTTTCCGGCTCGGCGATTTCTACGAGATGTTTAACGAGGACGCCGTCGCCGCTTCCCAACTCCTCGGACTTTATCTCACCAAAAAAAGCGCCGGGGCCGGAAACTCCGTGCCCCTCGCCGGCGTGCCCGTCCATTCGGCCGATTCCTACATCGCGCGGCTCGTCAAGGCCGGCCGCAAAGTCGCCATCTGCGAACAGGTCGACGCCGGCCGGGGCAAGGGACTCATGGACCGCGCTGTCATCCGGATCGTCACGCCCGGAACGCTCGTCGAGGAAAATCTCCTCGCGCCCAACCTCGACAACCGGCTTGCCGCCCTCGCATGGGCCGATGACCGCGTTGGGCTGGCGTGTGTCGACGTGTCCACCGGCGATTTCGAAGTCGGCGAGTGGCGCGCCGATTCCGACGCGCTGAAAAACGCCTTCGAGGCCCTCAGTCTCCGCGAACTCGTCCTGCCCGACGCCCCCGCGCCCGCCGGCGTCGAGGCGCTCGCGAACGCGGGCGTTCCGGCATGCCGCCGCCGCGCGGCCGGCCCCGACGAAGTCATCGAGACCCTGAACGCGCGGTTCGGGGCGGGCGTGGTAGAAGCCTCGGGCCTGCGGCGGCAGCCCGCGGCGATCCTCGCGGTTGGACTTGTTCTGCGTTATCTTGCGGAAACCAAAAGCGACCATCTCCCGTTGCGGTTTCCGAGAACTCTCTCGCGCGCTGGCGTCATGGACCTGGACGCGGCGACCGTTCGGAACCTCGAAATTCTCGCCGGTCTTTCCGGCGACGCGCAGGCGGGCCTCTGGCCGGTCATCGACCGCACCCGCACCGCGATGGGATCGCGGCTTCTCCGCCGCTGGCTCCTGGCGCCGCTCCGCGCGCCCGCCGGCATCCTCGCGCGGCAGGAGGTCGTGTCGGCGCTCGTCGATCAGCCCGACATTCTGGATCGCCTTCGCGAGGCGCTCGCCGGCATCGGCGACATGGAACGGATTCTCGCGCGGCTCGCCCGCCCGGCCACCGCTCGTGTCACGGACCTCCTCATGCTTCGAAGTTCCCTCGAATCCGCTCCATTAGCTGTGACGGAGCTGGGCCGTCTGCCGGAAACCGCTCAACAGATCCTGAGCCTCGACGATTTCCCCGACCCATCGCCCATCCGGCGCATCCTTGCGGACCGGCTGGCCGAAGCGCCCGGCGCGGTGCTGGGAGAGGGCAAGGTCATCAAGGCCGGCGTGCATCCGGAACTGGACGAGCTGCGCGACATCGTCGAAAACCAGAGACTGCACCTCCTCAAATTCCAGGACACCGAACGCACCCGTTCCAACATTGCGTCCCTCAAGGTCAGCTACAACCGGATTTACGGCTATTACATCGAAATCTCCAAGTCGAACCTCGACTCGGTCCCGGCCGACTACATCCGAAAACAAACGCTCGTCAATGCCGAACGCTTCGTCACGCCCGACCTCAAGCGCTTCGAGGAAAAACTCCTCGCCGCCTCCGATCGCATCTCCCACATCGAACGCGAACTCTTCTCACAGCTCCTCTCCGACATCCTCCTGCAGGCCGAGCCGGTCCGAAAGGCGGCCGAGCTTCTGGCCCGCGCCGATGCGCTGGCGGCCCTCGCCGAAACCGCGCGCCGCGAGCGCTTCGTCCGGCCGCAACTCACGGAAGACGACGTGCTCGAGATTCACGAAGGCCGTCATCCGGTCGTCGAACGGTTCTGTCCGGACGGATTCGTCCCCAACGACACGCTCCTCACGCCTGACCGACGGCTCGCCATCGTCACCGGCCCCAACATGGCCGGCAAATCCACCTTTATCCGCCAGACCGCCGTCCTCACGCTCCTCGCGCAGATCGGCTCCTTCGTCCCCGCCAAAGCCATGCGATGGCGGCCCGTCGACCGCATCTTCACCCGCATCGGCGCTTCGGACGACCTCTCCCGCGGCCAGAGCACCTTCTTCGTTGAAATGTCCGAAACCGCCGCCATCCTCCGCCAGGCCACCCGCGACTCCCTCATCCTTCTCGACGAAATCGGGCGCGGCACCAGCACCTACGACGGCCTCTCCATCGCATGGGCCGTCGCCGAACACATCGCGACCTCGCTCCAGGCCAAGACCCTCTTCGCGACGCACTACCACGAACTCGCCGACATCGCCGGACAACAGGGCGTCCACACGCTTACGGTTCTCGTCCGCGAATGGGAGGGCCGCGTGGTTTTCCTGCGCAAGGTAACCGACGGCGCCTCCGACCGCAGTTTCGGGATTGCCGTCGCGGACCTCGCGGGCCTGCCGCGGTCCGTCCTCGAGCGCGCGCGCGCGCTTCTCACGCAACTGGAGTCCGCCTCGCAGACCCGCCGGCCGGCCGCGCCGGGCCAGGAGGATCTGTTCACCGCCCCGGCCGCGCCCGACCCGCATTCCGAATGGAAATCGCGGATCCGACAAATGCCGCTCGACCGCATGACCCCGATCGAAGTTGTGTCCGAGATCGCCCGGTGGCAGAAGGAAATCCAGTGAGTACACGGCCCGGCATCGCGGTCCTTCCGCCCGAGGTTGTCAACCAGATCGCCGCGGGCGAAGTCGTCACCCGGCCGGCGGCGGTCGTCCGGGAACTGATGGACAACGCCATCGACGCCGGCGCGGACGAGATCGCGGTCGAAATCGAAAAGGGCGGAAAGAAAAAGATCGCCGTCCGCGACAACGGCTGCGGCATGGACGCCGCCTCGCTCAAGCTTGCCGTCCTCCCCCACGCCACCAGCAAAATCCGATCGGTCGACGACCTCCAGACGATTCGGTCCCTCGGATTTCGCGGCGAGGCCCTTTCGAGCATCCACGCCGTCAGCCGTCTCGAAATTCTCTCGAGTGTTTCGCCCGACTGCGGCGGATCGAGACTCCTGTCGGACGGCAAATCCGTCCGCGTCTCGCCGGCGGCCGCCCCGACCGGCACCGCGGTCAGCGTTCGGGATCTCTTCTGGAACGTCCCGGCCCGCCGGAAATTCCTGCGCTCGGATGCCTCGGAAACCCGCGCCGTCGGCGAAACCGTGATCGAAAAGGCGCTCGCCTTTCCCGACAGGTCCTTTCGCTACGTCCGCGACGGCCAGGAGGTGTTCGTGCTGCCGGTCCGCGACACGCTCAGGGGCCGCCTCTCCGCGCTCTTCGGGCGCGATCTCAGTGACGCCTGCATTCCGTTCGACCGCTCGACCACCTCCAGCCGCGCGTTCGGGCTGGCGTCGGATCCGAGCATCGTGAAATCCACGCGTGGATCGATCTATCTCTTCGTCAACGGCCGCCGCGTTCAGGAACCGGCGCTTCAGCATGCGGTCCTCACCGTCTATCGAGAAATTCTCGACGAGGGTTTCCCGGCGGTCTTTCTGTTTCTTGAAATCGATCCCCATCTCGTCGACGTCAACGTCCATCCCGCCAAGTCCGAAGTCCGGTTCGCCGACGCATCCATCGTCTGCCGGTTCGTGGCCGGCGCCGTGTCGGACGCGGTCCACCGGTTTTCTCAGAAAGCGCCGGTGGCGGCGGTCCGGGAGGAATCTCTCCAGGCGGCGCCGCCCAACTCCGACCTCGGCGTCGCCGACCGGACAGAGATCGATCCCGCACAAGCGCTTTCCGACCCTCTCCCGCCCGAGCCCCTCTTCCAGACCGCCCAGCAGGGACGCTTTCGGATCCTCGGCCAGATTTATCGGACTTTTTTGCTCGTTGAAGAAATACCGGCCGCTTCAGGCGGCCCTTCGGAGGAACCCGAACTCTGGGTCGTCGATCAGCACGTCGCCTCCGAACGCGTGATCCTCTCGCGCATGACCGAACGAATCGAACAGCGCGGCCCCCTCTCCCAGTCGCTCCTCGTGCCGATCGTGCTGGAACTCGGCCTCAAGGACTCGATCCTCTTCGAGCGCGTGGCCGCGTCCCTGCGGCGCATGGGATTTGAGACGGAACCGTTCGGCCCCCGCGGCGTCTGGATCGTCCGCGCCGTCCCGGTCATCCTGGGCCGGAGGGTCGCCGACCGGAAAATATTTCTGAAATTCGTCGAGGAACTCTCCTCCTTCGATTCCACCCGCCGCTCGGAGGAGGAACTCTTCCATGACGTCCTCGCGCATTTCGCCTGCCGGTCCGCCGTCAAGGCCGGCGATGCGCTGATGCCCGAGGAGCAGGCGCAGCTTTTGACGGACCTTCTGTCCGCCGAGCATTTCCGCATCTGCCCCCACGGCCGGCCTTCCATGATCAAAATCGCGCGGGACGAACTCGAAAAAAGATTCCTGAGAAAATAACCGCCCGCACCGGGATCGTCCTCACCGGGCCCACCGGCGCCGGCAAAACCGATCGGTCGATCCGCCTCGCCGACCGCCTGCTCGCGCTTGGCCGGACCTGCGAGATCGTTTCGGCCGACGCCGTCAGCATCTACCGCGAACTCGAAATCGGCACGGCGAAACCGCCGCCAGATGTCCGCGCGCGCATCCGCCATCACCTGATCGACATCCGGTCCATCGCGCAAACCGCCGAGCCCGGCCCGGCCTACAGCGCGGGCGAGTTCGCCCGGGATTTCGCCGCGCTTTTGCCCGCGCTGTCCGACCCGCCCCTGGTCGTGGGTGGCACCGGCTTCTACATCGACGCCATCGTCCGGGGCTTGGCCGACCTTCCGGCCGCGCATCCCGAGATTCGCGACCGGCTGGCGGCGGAAGAAAGAGCGGCGCCGGGTGCGCTCCATCGACGTCTTGAACGCTTGGACGCCACAGCGGCGCAGCGCATCGGTCCGGCCAACATCCAGCGACTTATCCGCGCGGTCGAGGTTCGCGAACTGACGGGCGGACCCTTTTCGGCGGCCGCGCGCACACCCACGAGTTTTCGGCCGATCATCCTGGTGATCGCGCCCGACCGCACGGACCTCCACCGGCGGATCGACGAGCGCTGCCGGTGGATGTTTGACCACGGCCTTCCGGAGGAGGTCGAGTCCCTGCTGAAACGCTTTCCGCCGAATCTGCCGGCCTTCTCGATCATCGGCTACACCGAAGCCTTCCGGCTCGTGCGCGGCCTCTGTTCCCGCGTGGAGGCCGTCGCCCAAACCGCCGCCCGCACGCGGCAGCTCGCCAAACGCCAGTTGACCTGGTGGCGTCATTTCAGGTATGAACAGGTGAGGTTCGTGCCGGCGGGGGTTTCGCCGGACGGCATTCTGGCCGTATGGAAGGAGAGTGACGCTTGCGGGGATTCCTGATTCTGTTGACCCTGATCAGCATATTCTGTGTCGTGGTCTATGATTCGGTCGTCGCCGTTCCCGACGGATATGTCGGTGTGACCACCTGCCGGCTGCGGCGTTTCGGACCCATCGCCACGGCCCCGCGGACGCTGGACCCGGGCCTCCATCTTTCGCTTCCGCTCCTGACTCGGCTCAGTCTCTACAACACGCGCATCCAGATGCTCGTCCTCCAGGTGCCGGTCGGGGAAGGAAAGATCGTGCAGATGACCGGACAGGTCCGGATCGAGCCGGACTCGGCGGTGATTCTCCACCAAAAGCGCGGCCCCAACTACCTTGCGGAGGTCCGGCCGTGGCTCACGGAGATTTTCAAGGGGAAAATCTCCGAAGCCCACGGGCGTCTCGGATCTCCGGAAATCCGGCAGGACATCCTCGACACGGTCGAACAGGCCCTCGCCGCCGACGGCATCGCCTTTGACCGGCCGCCCTTCCTGACCCTTCTTGAGCATCTCTCTCTCAACCTCGACCCGCCAACCGAAGAGGAGTCGGATACCGACGAAGACGCGGATTGAGGCCCTGCGGAACAGCCGGCAGGCGCCCAAGACTCTCATCGTCGCCTTGGCCCTGCGCGGAAAACCCGTCGACGCCGAACTCGTGGAGCTCACGGAACTCGCCCGGACCGCCGGCGCCGCCGTCGCGGATACGGTGGTGCAGAAGGCCGACCGGATCGACCCCGCGGTCTGGATCGGCCGCGGCAAATCGGAGGCGGTGGCCGAACGCGTCCGCTCGGAGCAATTTCAGCTCATCATCTTTAACGGCCTTCTGTCGCCCACCCAGCTCCGCAACCTCCAGGACATGGTCGGCAGTGATGTCAAGATTCTCGACCGCCCCGGACTTATCCTCGACATCTTCGCCATGCATGCCCGCAGCCGTGACGCAAAATTGCGGGTGGAACTCGCGCAGCTCCAGTATCTCCTCCCGCGGCTGGCCGGCCTTTGGCGCCATCTCGAACGGCAGCAGGGCGGCATCGGCACGCGGGGCCCGGGCGAAACCCAGATCGAGGTCGACCGCCGCATGGCGCGAAAACGCATCGGCGCCCTGCAGGAACAGATCGGCCGACTCGGCCGCGCCCGGTCCGTGCAGCGGTCCGGCCGGGAGTCCCTCCCGCGCGTTGCGCTCGTCGGGTACACCAACGCCGGCAAATCCACGCTTCTCAACGCGCTCACGCACGCCGACGTCTTCGCCGACGATCATCTCTTCTCGACGCTCGACACCAAAACCGCCGCCCTCGTCTTCCCCTCGGCGGACGGCCTCCAGGGTCCGCCCCCCCGGGTCCTGGTCAGCGATACGGTCGGATTCATCCGCAGCCTCCCGGACCATCTCTTTGACGCCTTTCTTTCGACGCTCGACGAAGTCCGCGAAGCGGATCTCCTCCTGCACGTGATCGACGCCTCGAACGCGGAATTTCGGACGCAGGCCGCGACCGTGTCCGATGTCCTCTCCAAGATTTCCGTCGACCGGCCGGTCCTCACCGTGTTCAACAAGGCCGACCGGCTGGATGCCCGGCCCGACCATCTGCTCCGCGAATATCCGGACTCTTTGTTCATCTCCGCCAGAACCGGACTGGGCCTCGCGGGACTTAGGGAGACCGTCCGGCAGAAAACCGTTGCGCCGGCGGCGGCCCGGTGAGAAAAAAAATGGCGTCGCCGAAAAAATCACCGGCGGCGACGGGAGGCGGGATCGCAAAAGACATCCGCGACTTCATGCACCGGCACCGGCTGGACGAGCTCGTGATTGAAAAGGATCGGGAAAAAATCGAAGTCCGGCTCGGGCCGGCCGTTCCGCTTGCGCCGGCGCACCCGGCCGCCGAATCGCGCGCGCCGGCGCCGGCCGCGCTCGCCCCGACCCCTGCGCCTTCCACCAACCTCCAGATCCGCGCGCCCATGGCCGGAACCTTCTATCGCTCCTCGTCGCCGAACGCCGACCCCTACGTCAAGGAGGGCGACGCGGTCACGCCGGCGACCACCGTCTGTGTGATCGAGGCGATGAAGGTCATGAACGAAATCAAGGCGGATGTCGCCGGCAAGGTCGTCAAAATTTGCGTCGAAAACGCCGCTCAGATCGAGTCCGGCGCCCTGCTCTTCGAACTTTCTCCGGCCTGACGCGACCAAATCCGTTGAGAATTGCTCATTGGTTCATTGGTTCATTGGTTTATTCTCAGTTAATCCTTTGTGCCCTCTTCACCGCGCCGGCCTTCGCCGATCTCTCCGAATCCCGCCGAACCGCGATTGTCACGGCGGTCGAGGCGGTCCTGCCGGCGACCGTGACCATCGGCGCCGAAAAGGTCGCGGTTCAGCAGGTCAATCCCTTTCGCAGTCTCCATGACGATTTCTTCTCCGACTGGTTTTCCGATCCGTTCTTCGGCGGGTATCGCAGGGCCGTCCGCGTCAAGAGCCTGGGCAGCGGAATCCTCGTCGACCGCCGGGGTCTCATCCTCACCAACGACCACGTCGTCGCCGGCGCCGAGGAAATTCATGTGACGCTCTCCGACGGGCGCGCCTTTCAGGCCCGCGTGAAGGGACGCGGCCTGCCGCTGGATCTTGCGCTCCTCGAAATCATGCCGCCCAAGGGCCACCCGCCGGATGAGGAACTCGATCTTCCGTTTGTGACCCCCGGCGCCTCCGACGATCTGGCGCTTGGCGAGTGGGCCGTCGCCATCGGCGCGCCGTCCAACCTCGAAGCCAGCGTCACCGCCGGCATCATCAGCGCCGTCGGCCGGCGGCTGCCGGCCAAGCAGGACTACAAGTATCTCGGCATGATCCAGACCGACGCCGCCATCAATCCCGGAAATTCCGGCGGCCCCTTGGTCAACGCCGACGGCAAAGTCGTCGGCATCAACACCGTCATCATCTCCCAGAGCGGCGGGTCCGAGGGACTGGGCTTTGCCATCCCCGCCGAGCAGGCCCGCAAGGTCATCGGCGACATTACGGAGGCCGGGGAACTTCGGCCGGCATGGTTTGGCTGGGAACTGGCCGAGGATGAATCCGCGGGAAGGCTGGTAGTCCGGAAAGTCCACAGCCCCAGCGACGCCGCGTCGGCGGGCATTCGGCCCGGCGCCGCCCTCGTCGCGCTCAACGGCAAACCCACCCGATCGGCCGACGATTACGATCAGATGCTCCTCTCGATCCGCATCGGCCAGGCCGTCGCGGCCCGCGTGCAGGAAAACAGCGCGGAACGCGTCGTCCGCCTGATCGGCCGCGCCATCCCCGAATCGCTCCTGCGAGTCGACCTCGGGCTCGTCGTTCAAAATGTCTCTTCCCGGTATCGCCGCCTCGGCGGCTCCGGCGTCCTCGTCGCCGAAGTCCGGCCGGACGGGATCATCGCGCGCCTCAAATCGGCGCCCATCCAGCCCGGCGACATCCTCGTGGCCGTCAACGAGGAGGCGGTCGATGCCGTCGAAGCCTACGACGCGGTTGTCAGGCGCCTCAAGAAAGGCGCCACCGTCGAAATCACCGTCCGCCGCCGCAACTTGCTTTTCAGTTTTTCGTTCTCGCTTTAGAATGCGCGCAGACCAAAATTCAAGGAGGCAATACCACATGAATAGGCACCTGATGACCCTGCTGACCCTGAGCCTGCTGACACACACAACGGCGTGGGCGACGGAAAAAGACGCCGAACAATTACTGCAGGAATACACAAAAATACTCGGAGATGAAATTCGGGCAGTGACCAGGGGCGCCAAAGTCATCATCGACCCCGACAAGGGAATCGATGGATTGCCTTTCGGGTCAACAACGGATTCGGCCTACGAGCTATTGGGATATCCAACGGGCGTCGTGAAATTGGGTGAGACCAAAGTGGCCTTGATCTATGGGAAGGCGCATTCCTTGATATTCAGAAAGAATAAGCTCGTCGCGGCCTATGGCACACCCCTATTGCTGAATACATCCTTACCCGGGATGGGGAGCAATCCTGAAATATCCATGGTGATCGCGCCTGGGATTGAGTTGGGCATGGAGAAAGAAACGGTGGAAAAATTGTTGAATAAAAAGATAGTCGAGTCACCCCTGGGTTTTGATTTCAATTACGAAACGGAAAATTCCGACGTCACCATAAAATTTGTAAAATCTCAGGGAAGAATCCAGGTATTTTCCTACAGCATTACAAATTATGGAAAATAAAAAAAGAAAGAATTTGGGAAATGGGTCGGTAAACAGGGGAAAACATATTCCACGAACGGACGCGAACGATCACGAACAGACACTAAAAAACATTCTTCCTATGTAAAAATGTTCGAGTTCGTTCGTGTTCCAAGTTCGTGTTCGTTCGTGGAACATGTTGAATGGTTTCTCCGCTGCCTGCGAACGCATTCGAGAAACAGGTACGGTGCTTTACTGCGCCAGCAGCCGGACCGCCTGCGCGACCACCTCGAAGGGGAGCCATGAATCGGAGCCTTCCAGATTGATGAAGGTCCTCGGCGATTTCGCCAGGGCCGCCGCAAGCGGGTCCCACGAAAGCGGGCCCTGGGTGCCGGAGTCCTTGGTCGAATAGAACCACAGGCTGCCCGCGTCTCCGCTGCGGCCGGCCCACTCCAGCACGACGCGCACGCATTCCTCCAGCTCGCCAAAATCGATTTTCGCATCCTTGTTCTTGTCGAAGGACGTCAGGAGGTCGTGGTTCCGGTTGAGCCATTTCCGGATCTCTTCGGCCGCACGGTTGCGCTTCGCGGCCTCGTGTTTGAGTTGATCGCCCAACTCCGCAAGCCGCTGCGGATCGCTCATGAGTTTCCCCAGATAGTCCGGCAGGCGCAGGCCCGCGTTCCGGGTCAGCTCATGCAGCGGCGGAAGAACGCCGACCAGGCCCGACACGAAGTCGGACGTGCTGGTTTTTCCGTCTGCGCGCTTGCCGCCTTCCCACACCGTCACCGAATCGATCTTCAGGTTCGAGATTGCCTTCACCTGCTCCGCCACCAGTTGCGGGAGCTGCTCGGTGATCATGAGGAGCGCCGCCAGCTCCGGGCTGCCGCCGCTGGCGCGCACGACTTCCCGCAGGCCCGTGGCCTTCCGCGTCAGGATCGCCATCAGTCCCTCGGCTTCGCCCTCCATCACGGACCGGATCCCGTCGGCCTCGCCCTTCTTTGTCCGCCGCGTCTGTTCGGCCTGCGCCTCAGCCAGAATCTCGATGCGTTTCTTTTCGATCTCCGTCGGCACGATCACGTTCGCGACCTGCGTCGCCTCCTCGCGCTTCGCGCGCTGCCGTTCCGCCGACTCTTCTGCAACGTATGACTCCCTCAACGCGTCGGCGGCCTTCACCTTCTCGGCCGCCGTCCCCAGACGCTCCGACTCGGCCTCCTTCTCGCGGCGATTCGCGTTGGACTGCGCGATCGTGATCGCCGCCAGGTTCTCGCCCTGCACGGCCGCCGCGTGCGCGCTGGCGACCTGGATCCGCTGTTCCTTATTGGCCGTCGCCTTGCCGATCTCACCGTCGCGTTCCTGCTGCGCGACCTTGATCTTCGCCTCGTTGATCGCGCGCGCGGCCGCCTCCTTGCCGAGGGCCTCGATGTAGCCCGATTCGTCCGTGATGTCCTGGACGTTGACGTTGATGAGGCGCAACCCGACTTTCTTGAGTTCAACCTCCACGCCCTTGGATATGTTGTCAATCAGCCGGTCGCGGTCCGCGTTGATCGCCTCGATCGGCATCGTCGCGATCACCACGCGCATCTGGCCGAAAATGATGTCCTTCGCGACCTCCTGGATCGTTTTCATGTCCAGACCCAGCAGCCGCTCCGCTGCGTTCTCCATGATGCCGGGCTCGGTCGAGATGCCGATCGTGAAGGTCGACGGCGTGTTGACGCGGATGTTTTGCTGGGACAAGGCGCCCCGCAGGTTGATGTCGATCGGAATCGGCGTCAGGTCCAGATACTGGTAGTCCTGAATCACCGGCCACACAAAAGACGCGCCGCCGTGATAACACTTGGCGTGCAGGCCCCCGACGCCTCCCCCGCTGATCTTCCCATACACCACCAATATCTTGTCCGACGGGCAGCGCTTGTAGCGCGACGCAAAACTGATGAGGGTGACAAACAACGCCAGGATCCCGCCGCCGATCAAAAATAAATACGCGACTGAAAATTGCATGAGGTTCCTCCTTAGCCGAGCGGCTCGACCAGCAGCGTCTGCGGGTCGACCAGGTCCACGACGCGGACCTTTGCTTGATTTTCAATTCGTTGGCCGGCGTTCGTGAACGCCTGCACCACCGTGAGCCGGCCCTGCACCAAAATCTCGATCTGGCCGGGGCCCGCGCGGTTGGCCGGGATCGGCAGATACACGCTGCCGACTTTGCCGACCGCGTTCCGGTAATTGAGCGTGCCGCTGTCGCGCAGGCGGTGAAGGGATCGCATCACGGAAAAAACGAAAAAGAGAAAAACGCTCCCGACCAGCGCCGCCAGAATCACCGTGCCGTACAGCGGCAGCTTGTTCTCGATGGCAATCACGCCGGTCCATCCAAAGCCCACAAAAAACGCAACCACCGTCCGGACCGACAGGATGTGCAGCCCGCCCGGATGGTCCGTCGGGCCCTCCATGTCGACGTCGCCGACCGTGGCGTCATGGTCAAGACCGAAGAGCATGAGAATGAGTTGTGCGACGAGGATGAGCGTGGAAAGAATCCCGATCGCGTAGAAGATTTGCAGTTCCGTCGACATCGCGCCCCACCAAGTTGCCATTCGTGACCCCCGATCAGATTGCGGTTCTCACCCCGCTCGACTCCTTATATCTATATCCCCCCGCCGCGTCAAAACCCGACTTTCGCGCGGAATACCACCTTCTCCGTCGCGCCCGCTTTGACGCCGGCGACAAATTCGTAGACCTGCGCCGACCGCCGGACCGGCTCGTGCGAATTCTTGAGCAGCTTGACCTCAGCCGCCGGCGGAAACCGCTCCACCACGCGCACCTCGACATCCGTGTCTTTTCGATTGGTGAGCTCGATCTCGAACTCCGATTCGATGATCTGCGGATGTTCCCGCCGCAGAATTTGATGGTCCGTCTGGCGGCGCTCCGCCACCACGTCGAACGACCGCCCCAGCCGCAGCCGCACCGGCTCGTTTTTGGGCGTGTGGTCCACGTTGTCCTCCCCGATGAACACCCACTGGCCGTCCGCGTCCTCCTTGTTCACCCGCACGCGCCCGGCGGGAAGCGGCGCTCCGAGATGCGACGTGTCGTCGTTTTGAAATTCGAGCGTCACGGTCACGTCCTGTTTCTGAGGGTCGGGCTGCGGGCCGGACCACCCCGACCAGAGATCGTGCGGAGGCCGCTCCACCGACAGGATCTTTTTCACGGGAATGTCGCCGGCCGTGGTCAACTCCAGTTGCTTCGATGCCTGGTCCTTCAGCGTCGTCCGGCGCTGGAATGTGTAGAGATGATATTCGGAAAAGGATTTCTGCGAGGCGGGCGCCCGCTGCTCCTTGAACTCCTCGTCGGCCGCCACACGGGCATACAAGGGAGCCGGCGCCGCCGGCGCCTCCGCCCGTTGAACGTCGCCCGCCAGAAGCTTGAGCGCGGCGTTCTCGAACGTCGCGCCGCTCTGGTTGTCGATCGTCACCCACGCCGTCAGAATGTTCAGCCGCGTCTCCGCAGGATTCAACACCGCCACATAATCGCAGTGCCACGACATCCCCGCCGTCAAATACGTCACCGCCGCGTCCCGCGGTCCTTCCCGGTCCGACTGCAGCCGCAACGTGAGCGTCGGGCGCGTCCGCAGGTCCGACGGAACCTCCGGCAGGACCACCCGCCCGGGAAACCCCAGATGAATCTGGTGGTCGATCAGATAAATCGGCCCCTGGTTGTTCGCCAGTAGCCGCGCCTTGACGATCCGCTCCCGCGGCTCGTTCTGCACGGTCTCGGCAACGCGCAACTCAACCTCCCGACCGACGTACTTGTCCAGCAGGCTCGCCGGCGACAGGAGGTCATACTCGAAATTCTGCTCCAGCACGCGCGCCCCCTCCGCGCGAAACGACACCGACGTCGGGTCCATCGCGGCCGGCACGCCCTCCAGCTCCAGCGTCGATTCGCCCACCGGCAGCGCGATGGTGCGTACCTCGTGAACGAGACCTAAATTCTCATTGTAAACCGTGACCGTCACGTCCTTCCGGTCCCCGTCCGCGCTCCGAGCGGTCGTCTCCGACGCTGCTGACTCGCCGAGGAGGGCGGAGAACAATAATGCAAGCAGGAGCGGCTTCACAGCGGCGTCACATACGCGGCCGTGATGCCGCCGTCTACCATGAGCGCCGAGCCCGTGATGAACGACGAATCGTCTGACGCCAGAAACAGCGCGGCCCCGGCCACCTCCCGCGGCTCGCCGAACCGGCCCATCGGGATATGGATCAGGCGGCGCCGGCGTTTCTCCTCGGTATCGAGAATTTTCATCAGAAGCTCGGTGCGAAGCGGCCCCGGGCAGATGGCGTTCACTCGGATGTTCTCCTTGGCGTGGACCACCGCCAGCTCCCGCGTCAGCGATACGACCCCGCCTTTGCTCGCCGTGTACGCGACCTGCGGCGTCGCCGCGCCCATCATCGCCACAAACGACGCGGTGTTGATGATCGACCCGCCCCCGGCCCGCCGCAGCGCCGGAATGCCGTGCTTGCAGCCGAGATAAACGCTCTTGAGGTTGATCGCCATCGTCCGGTCCCACACCGCCTCCTCCGTCCCGATCGCGTCGTCGTCTCCGCTCAGAAGCACACCCGCGTTGTTGAAGAGGATGTTCAAGCGCCCGAAGGCCTCCTCGGCGCGCGCGATCATTTTCGCGCAGTCTTCGGCCTTCGAAACGTCCGCGCGCACGAATATCGCCTCCCCGCCCTGCGCGCGGATCTCCGAAACGGTTTGCTCCCCATCGGATTCATTCAGGTCCACGGCCACGACCTTTGCGCCCTCGGCCGCAAAGACCAGTGCCGACGCCCGGCCGATCCCGCTCGCGGCCCCCGTGATCAGGGCCGACTTGCCGTTGAGTCTCATGAGGAATGCCCCCTCCTCCCGGCGGACGCCGCCACGAACGAGTCGAACAATCGCTGCTGAATCGGGTCCTCCGCCGCCGTCAGCTCCGGATGCCACTGCACGCCGATCAGCCACGGATGATCCGCTGACGGCATCTCAACGGCTTCGATGGCGCCGTCCGGCGCGAAGGCCGAAACGCTTAGTCCCTCCGCCGCGCGCCGGATGCCCTGATGGTGCCACGACGCGACTTCTATTTTTTCCTGCCCGACAATCTCCGCCAGTCGCGTCCCCGCCCGCACACGGATTTCATGCGGGATCGGCCGGCGCGGCGGCGCGCGGTGCGCGACCGCCTCGCCCAGCTCGTCCGGCAAATGCTCGATGAGCGTGCCGCCCAGCGCCACGTTCACCACCTGCGCGCCGCGGCAAATTCCAAAAATCGGCATTCGGATGGACACCGCGCTCCGCACAAGCGCCAGTTCCGTTTCGTCACGTTCCGCGTCGACCATGTAGTTCTCCTCGTGGGCGTCGCCCCCGTACCGCGCCGGCTCGATGTCCCCGCCGCCGCTCAACATGAGCCCGTCGAGCCGCGCGACCAGCTCGTCCACGCGCGTCTCACCGTGCGGCAGAAGCGCCGCCATGCCGCCGGCCCGGCGGACCGCTTCGACATAGCCGGCGTACAGCGCGTATTTGTTGTCCGCGTCCCGCCCGTACGTTGTGATGCCGATGAGGGGGCGCGCCGTCGTCAACGGAAAGTTCAGATCCGCTCAAAGTATCGCTTCCGCTCCCAGTCGGTCACCGCCCGATCGTAGGCGTCCTGTTCCGTGCGGAAGAAATGAAGGTAATGCTCCACGACGTCGGCGCCGAACGCTTTTCGCGCGAACTGGCTCGCCTCGAAAAGGTCCGTGGCCTCTCGCAGACTTTTCGGTACATGCGGGATTTTCGTCGCGCCGTACGCGTCCCCCTCAAACATCGCCGGCGGCTCCGTCCGGCGCGCGATCCCGTCCAGACCCGATGCCAGCGCCGCGGCGTACGTCAGATAGGGATTGCAGTCGGCGCCGGGAATGCGGCATTCGATCCGCAGGCTGTCTCCGTCCCGGCCGACCACTCGAAACCCCGCCGTCCGGTTGTCGTAACTCCACGCCAGCCGCGTCGGCGCCCACGAGGCCGCCTGATAGCGCTTGTAGGCATTGACGGTCGAAGCGTAAAACACCATCATCTCCGGCGCGTGCGCCATCCAGCCGCCCAGAAACCACCGGAACGCGTCCGATCCCTGCACCGGCCCGAGGCTCCGATGGCCGACGAACGCGTTCCTGCGGCCCTTCCACAAACTCAAATGTACATGGCAACTCGACCCGGCCTGGGCCGACGACCATTTCGACATGAACGTCACACTGATCCCCTGCGATTCGGCCACTTCCTTCAAACACTGCTTGAACACAACATGCCGGTCGGCCATCGTCAGAATGTCGGCGTATCGGATGTTCAACTCGTGCTGCCCCAGCCCCCACTCGCCTTTGGAGTTTTCGACCGGAATCCCCGACCGCCGCAGATGCCGCCGCGCCGCGCCATTGAACGATTCCTCCCGCGTGCCCTGCAGCACGTGGTAGTCCTCCAGATACCAGCCGGCCGGCTCAAGCGTTGCGTAGCCTTTTGCGGCAGCGTCGCGGTAGGAATTTTGAAAGAGATAATATTCGAGTTCGGAAGCAGCCATGGCCGTGTATCCCATCGACGCCGCACGCGCGACCTGCCGCTTGAGCATCGACCGCGGCGCGACCGCGACCGGCGCGTGACGCCGATCGTCCTCCACGTCGCAAATCACAAACGCCGTCCGGTCCTGCCAGCTCGCCCGTCGCAGGGTCGACAGGTCGGGCACGAGATGAACGTCGCCGTACCCCTTTGACCAGTTCGCAAACCGGTACCCGGGCACCGGATCCATTTCCATGTCGACCGTCAAGAGATAATCGCAGGCGTGCGTCCCGCCGCGAGCGCCCTCGGAAAGGAAAAAATCCGCATCCAGTCGCTTGCCCATGAACCGGCCGTACAGATCGGTAAACGCCAGCACGACGGTATCGACCGCGCCCTTCCGCGTCAGCGCCTTCAGGTCATTCAGGCTCAACACTCCCTCAGTCTTCGTCACGAGGCCCTCGCTCCCTGCCACGCATGCCCAAAACGTTATCATCCCGACAGCCCCATGAACAGCTTGTCCGCGTCTCTCCGGATATGGCACAGTCGCGGTCATGGATAATCAGCAGATCCGGAAGCTGTCCGCCATCATGTTCACGGACATTGTCGGCTACAGCAAAATGATGGGCGCCGACGAGCGGGGAACGCTCGAATTCCTCGGAATCCATAATCAGATGGTCAAGGAGGAAGTGGCGGACAAGCACGGCAAGATCATCAAGACCATCGGCGACGCCTTCCTGGTTGATTTCGATTCCGCCGTCAATGCCGTCCGCGCGGCCGTGGCGATCCAGAACCGGATGACCGAATACAACCGCGACAGGAAGGACACCGAGAAAAGGTATCTGCGCATCGGCATCCATCTCGGGGATGTCGTCATCTCGGAGAACGACATCTTCGGCGACGGCGTCAACATCGCCTCGCGCATACAGCCCATCGCCGAGCCGGGCGGCATCTGCATTTCGCACGATGTCTATAATCAGATCAAAAACAAAATCGACGTCAGAGTCATCAATCTGGGACCGCAGGAATTGAAGAACATCGCGGAGAAGATGGACATCTACGCGATCGTCCTGGGCGAAATGGAGGGCCGGGCCGCCGGCCCCGGAAGACGGCGGACGCCGAGACGGGTGGCGCTGTTCGCCGGCTTGGCGGTTCTCGCGGCGATGACGGCGGCGGTCCTCGTCAAAGGCGGCCTTCATCCTTTTTCGTCCGGTTCCTCTGAAGATCAGGACTGGCAGCTCTGGTATTCGGACGATTTTGACGATCAGTCCAAGTTCGAACAGAACTGGCGGGACATTCGGCTCGACCAATACATCAAAGACGGATATCTCAACAGCGCAGTCCCCCTCAATCTCAAGGCCACCCTTCCGATTCAGCCCGTCCGGATAAGAATGCGGTGCAGACCCGAATCGGATGCGCGCGATCGTGGCGTGAGCACCCAAATTGCTTTTGATATCGAGTACGGACCCGGCCCGTGGTTCTTTTTTCGGGGGTTATTCTACTGGATCTGGATCGGAAATGACCATGTTTTCAACAAGATGGGATACTCCGGTATCGCCCGAAAGACTGAACATGAATTCAAGGCACCGTTCAAGGCTGATGCGAAGCCATACGAGATCGATTTTACGTTTGATAACGACCTCATGGCCATGACCACGCTGAATGGCGTGCGGCGGGAGACGCTCATTCGCGACATCACGACGCAGGACACGGAGATGACCTTTGTCGTCGTGGGTCAGGGTGTCTTGATCGATCGGTTGGAGATTTATGTCCGAAAATCATCCGAAAACATGGATCTCGTTCAGGCCGCAGACAAATACAGGCTTGATGGGAAATACTCCCTGGCCATCAACCTGTATGACGACCTGATTCGAATGTCCAAAAACGATCTCGCGCGATGCCGGTATCTGTATAAGAAGGCGCTTGCCTGCGCGTCGCTGGGCGACACGCCGGCCGAGATGGCGGCCTATCAAACGATCATCGACGACTACCCGGACAACGTCTACACCGGTTATGCGCGATTCGATCTGGGTGTGAAGTATTATCAGCTCAAGAAGGGCCGCGAGGCCGTGGATGTCCTCAGGGAACTTGCCAACAAGCAGCCCGATCATCCCGAAGCGTCCAAGGCGCATGTTTACGTTGTGAGCGGCATGTTCCATGTGCTCGGAGATACGCCCGGGGCTGAACGCTATGCGAGGCAAGTCATCGAGCGCATGAATCCGACGGACCCGAAGTGGTCCGAGTTGGTAGACTTCCTCGTGACCCAGATCATGTTGACGGACACGAACCCTGAGACCGTCAATCGGGCCCTTGCCTTCGTGGATGAGCGGGCGGAAAAAGGCGGGTTTCAGTCAGAGTATCTCAGCTTGGAAAGTTTGCGCATGACCATTTATGTAAGAGCGAATCAGATCGGCCGCTTTTTTGATGACGCGGAAGCGATCCTTCGCAAACCGGACAAGCCGTACCTTCATTCCCGGATAGTTTATGCCGTAATGAATTACGAGCAGAAGTTCGGATTTGACGACCGGGCCTCGAAACTCGTTCGTCTCATGAAAGAGAACAAGATCGCGTCGGACGAGGCTCTTTATCTGTATGCGATCAAGGCCGTTCGGGACGGAGACACGCCATCGGCGGTCGAGTACTTCAAGCAGTACCGGCAAAAAGTGCAGATGGGAACCTGGGCCGAATCCGCCAAGGCGTTTCTGGACACATACTCCGCGCCCGCGCCGCAGGGTTCCTACGTCCGCTGGACGGTCGGCGAGTCGACGGCTGTCGTGACGTATGAGATTGGACCCAAATCCGTGATCCAATCCAAGGATCGGATGATCCTGCACCTCGGCGTGAACGGCTGGCAGCAGGTCCGCGATTATAAAATGGAACGGAAAGACAACAGATGGTCGTACGGCGTGCCGCTGGACAACAGCCTTCAAACATTGAACTTCGTCTTCTACGACGGCAAGGGCAAATGGGACAATAACAGCGGGTTGAATTGGGATGTGACGCTGAAAAGATAACCCAAGGTCGGTGACGAGTGACTACTCTTACTTCCCCCTCATCCCCCGCACCGCGTCCAGATTGGCCCGCGCGTCCGCGTGGTCCGGCTTGAGGCGGATCGCCTCCGAATAATGCCGGGCTGCCTCCTTCAGACGGCCATCGCGCGCGAAGACATTGCCCAGATTGTAATGCGCCGTCGCGTATTCCGAATCCAGCCGCAGCGCTTCCTGATACTGCGCGATCGCCTCGGCCGTCCGGTCCAGCCCCGCCAGCGCCATCCCCAGATTGTTGTGATGGGTCGGCGACCCCGGCTGAAGCTCGACGGCCGTGGCCAGATACCGCGCCGCCTCATCGTAGCGGCCATTTCTCATCAGCGCCGTCCCCAGCTCCGACAGCGCCGCCGGATGGCCTGAATCGGTTTCGAGCGCCCGGCGCAAGCGCGCAATCGCCTCGTCCAGACGGCCTTCGCGCTTGTAAAGTCTCGCCAGGTTTACGTTGGCCTCCAGACGCCCTGGATCGATCTCCAGCACGGCGGCATACTGCGCCTCGGCATTCCGGCCGTCACCGGCTTTCAGATACGCGTTGCCCAGCATCTCAATCAGTCCGACGTTCCCCGGATCTTTTTCGAGTTCCTTCCGGAGAAACTCGATCGCGCGGTCGGTCCGACCCTGTCGGATCAGCGCGATGGACAGGTTCTTCGCCGCATCGGGATAATACGCCGGCGCGATCCGCCGCGCCGCGCTGTAATGCTCGACCGCCTCGTCGTGCCGGCCCCGGTTCAGCATCAGGTTGGCCAGATTGTGATGCGCGAGATGATTGTCCGCCGTCACGCAAATCGCGCGTTCATAGAGCGCGAAGCTGTCGTGCCAGAAGCCCATCTGCGACCGCGTGGCGGTCACAAGACCGGCGATCGACACGCACGCGCACACCCAGAGAGCCGGCCGGATCCTGCGGAACACCGCGCCGAGTTCTGCGAGCGCCCACACGATCATGAGGGACAGCCCGATCTGCGGCACGTACATGTACCGGTCGGCCATCGCCTGCCGGCCCACCTGCACAAGGCCGATGACGGGGATCAGCGTGATCACGTACCAGAGCCAACCCGTCACGAGGTACCGGCGCCCGCGGAAAACGAAGACCAGCGCCGAAATGAGGATCAGCATGAAAGCGCAGCCCGTGACTTTCCAAACTGGCGGCGGCGCGGCGGCCAGCGGATAAAAAAACGCCAGATCCACAGGATACAGCATCATCCATACGTATTTCACGTAACTCACAACCATGTTTGACAGGCGCACCGAAAGCGGAAACGTTTCAGATGTCATGATCGACCGCCCCCCGTGCTGGGCGAGGACGGTCAAGAGGGAGGAAAGGCCGGACAAAACCAGCAATGGAATTTTTTCAAGGATCACCCGTCTCAGGGATCGCCCGCGCATGCCGAGCGGCCAGTAATCGAGCAGAAGCAGCACGAGCGGCACCGTGACCAGCATCGGTTTCGCCATCAAGCCCACGGCGAAAAGGGCGGCCACGCCCGCGTATCGCGCGGCGTTTGGCCGGTCGACATATCGGGCGTAGGCCCACAGCGTCAACAGCCAGAAGAACGTGCTCAGGACGTTCTTGCGTTCCGCCACCCATGCCACCGATTCGAGCGCCAGCGGATGAACCGCGAATACGGCCGCGACAAACGCGCTCGGCCGGACCGCGCCGGTCAGCCGTCGAAGCACGAGAAACACGAGAAGCGCGTTTGCCGCGTGAATCCACAGGCTCGTCAGATGGTGCCGGCCCGCGTCCATCCCGTACATCTCCACGTCTGCAAGATGCGACAGCCACGTCACCGGATGCCAGTTGCTCGCCTTGTACGTCGTGAAGGCCCACGCGATGGTTTCCCGCTCCAGCCCCCGCTGAACCTGCGGGTTGGTCCTCACGTAGCTGTCATCGTCGATGTCCAGAAACTCGAATCCGCGAATCGGCCAAAAAACGCCAACCGTCAGGACCAGGAGAAGGACACAGATCATCCAAGTTCGGCGCATGTATGGAAATAAACAAAAAATCCCCCGCGTGTCCATGTGCCCCGCATCGAGGCACAGGTTGACAAGTCTTTCGCCGCCGTCTTAGGCTCTCTTAGATATGGAAGCGAACAAACTGCTGGACTGTCTGAAACCGCTTTTGCCTCCCGGAAGTTTTCTCGCGGGGGGCGCCGTGCGTGACATGCTGCTGGGCGTCGAACCGAGGGACGTCGATGTCCTTGTCCCGGCCGATCCGATGGTCCTCGGCCGTACGATCGCGGAGCGCCTCGACGGGTTCTTCGTCCCGCTGGACGAATCGCGGCGGATCGCCCGCGTGGTCCTTCGCGGCGGCGACGACGTGGATCTTCTGCCCATCCCCTCGGGCGGCGTTCCCGAAAGCCTCGCGGAACGGGACTTCACCATGAACGCGATCGCGCAGTCGCTCGACACAGGCGCGCTCGTGGATCCCTTCAATGGCCGGGAGGATTTGAAGAACAAAACGATCCGGCACGTCGCCGAAAAGAACCTGGAGGACGACCCGCTCCGGATCCTCCGCGCATGGCGGTTTCACGCCACCCTCGGATTTTCCATCGATCCGGCGCTTCTTGCGGCCATTCGACAAAAACACAACCGCATCTGGTCCGTCGCCCCGGAACGGATTGCCGAGGAGTGGTTTATCATCCTCGCCGCGCCCGCCGCCGGGCGAGCCGTCCGCGCCATGGCCGACGCCGGCACGCTGACCGCGCTCCTGCCGGAACTCCTGCCGATGCGTGGGTGTACCCAGAACGAGTTCCACCACCTCGACGTGTTCGATCACTCCCTCGCGGCAATCGATGTGGTCGATGACATCGCCGGCCGGCCGGAGCGGCAGTTCCCGCCGGAGGCGGCGCCGGTGGTCGCCGAGTACCTTGCGCGGACCCTCGTGGGCCGCCGGCCGCGCGTGGCGTACCTTCGATTCGCGGCCCTCCTCCACGACATCGAAAAACCGTCGGCCCGGTCGGTCGACCCGGACGGCCGGGTGCATTTCTACGGACACGAAAAAACGGGAAGGGCGTCCGCCTCCGCGATCTGCGGGAAACTTCGACTCGCCAGGGACGAAAGCGATCTCGTCGCCCGGCTGGTCGCGCAGCACATGATCTTCGGGCCGGAACTCTTCGACGCGACGGCCGACCGCGACCGGTTTTTTTATAGAATCTTCCGCGACTTCGGAGGCGACGACGGCATCGGCCTTCTGATCCTCTCCCTCGCCGACCGCATGGCCAGCCTGGGCCCGGCGGTGACGGGCGACTTCAACGAGAGCCACCGCCGGCTGGTCGTCGACGGCGTCGTCCGATACATTCAGGAAAAGGAGCGGGTGGTGCCGCCCAAGCTGCTGTCAGGCAATGACGTCATGACCGCCCTGAACCTTCCCCCCGGCCCGGCCGTCGGCGTGATCCTCGAACGCGTCCGGGAACTCCAGGCCGAAGGCAAAATCCGCAGCCGCGACGACGCCCTCCGCGCCCTGCCCTCGCTCCGCCCGTGATGCGCACCTTCGAGCCGGCGATTGCCGGCCGCGCCCGCGGCCTGCTCGAGGCCGTTGACCGCCGGGAACGGGAACTGTCGGTCGGTGAAACGCTCGAGGACCGGATCTTGGACTGGAGCATGGCCGATCCCGACCGCAAGACCCGAATCCTGCGGTTCATCGACGTATTCCCCGCCCTCAAGACCGACGCCGAGATCGTGGACCATCTCAAACAGTACTTTCCTCATTCGGACCAGCGTCTCCCTCTCACGCTTCGGGCCGGCCTCCGCGTCACCGGGGGGCTCTTGACCGGCCGGCTGGTGGCGGGCACGGCCCGGATGGTCATGAAAAACATGGCCTCGCGATTCATCGGCGGAGAAACAGAAGCGGAGGCGGCGGAGTCGATCCGGCGGCTCCGCGCGCAGAAACTCGAATACACCCTCGACTTCCTCGGCGAAGCCACCTTGTCCGAACCGGAGGCCGACCTCAATCTGGAATCGATCCTTTCGATGCTCGCGTACCTGTCCCGCGATGGCGCGCGCGCGCACTTCTCCGTCAAATGCTCATCCCTCACCTCCTTTCTCGATCCCGTCGACCCGGACGAGGTGGCCCGGCGGCTCGCCCCCAGACTTCGCGCACTCTTTCGGCAGGCGGCGGAAAAAAACGCGTTCCTTCATTTTGACGCCGAACACTACGAAACCTGCGATCTCGTCCTCGACCTCGTACTGAAACTTCTCGACGAGCCCGACGGCTGCGCCCTGCCGGACGCCGGCATCGTGATCCAGTCGTATCTTCACGACGCGGCTGCTCGCGTCGATCGTGTCCTCGACTGGTGCCGCCGTCACCGGCGATCCATGACGGTCCGGCTGGTCAAAGGGGCGTACTGGGATTCCGAAGTCATCCGCGCCCGGCGGCTGGGACATGCCGAGCCTGTCTATCTGAACAAATGGGAAACCGACGCCGCGTTCGAACGGATCCTTCTCACGCTCCTCGATGCTCACGCGGTCGTCCGCACGGCCGTCGCGAGCCACAATCTCCGAAGCATCGCCGCCGCGCAGGCGCTCGCGGAAGAACTCAAAGCGCCGCCCGGACAGCTCGAATTCCAGTTCCTCCACGGCATGGCCCGCGCCACACGGTCGGTCCTCGTCGATCAGGGTCACACCGTCCGCGTCTACATGCCCTACGGCCGCTTGATTCCGGGTATGGCGTATCTCGTCCGCCGGCTCCTGGAGAACAGCTCAAACGTGTCCTTCCTCCGGCGCCGCCGAATCGGCGATCAGCCGGCGGAGGAACTGCTGAACCCTCCTCGTGTGAGCCCGCCCGCCGAACCGGAGAGGGTCGACCGCCCGCCGGATTCCGCCGGCGATACATTTCATAATGTCCCCTTGATCGAATTTTTCAGGAAGGGTGTTCGCGAGGCCATGCACGAAGCGCTCCAACACAGGTTGATGGCCAACCCCGAGCGGATCGGACCGATCATCGATGGTCAGCCGGTCGGCGGGAAAACGGAAATCCTCTCACTCAATCCCTCCCACCCCGATCGCGTGGTCGCCGAAACCGATCTCGCCGACGCACAGATGGCCAAAGACGCCGTCTGCGCCGCCCGTCGGGCATGGCCGAAGTGGCGGAACACAAGCGCCGCCGGCCGCGCCAGAATTCTGCGTGCGGCGGCCAGCCTGATGACGGCGAAACGCCACGAGCTTGCGGCCCTGGAAGTTTGCGAGGCGGGGAAACCCTGGGAAGAGGCACAGGCAGACGTCGCCGAGGCCATCGATTATCTGCGTTACTACGCGACCGAAGCCGAGCGTCTCGAAGCGGGCCGGCGATACCAGCCACACGTGCCCGGAGAACTCAACCTCGGAATGTTCCGCCCGCGCGGGGTCGCCGCCGTCATCAGTCCTTGGAATTTCCCGCTGGCCATCCCCGCCGGCCAGACCGCCGCGGCCCTGGCGGCCGGCAACTGCGTCGTCTTCAAACCGGCCGAGCAGACGCCGCTGGTCGCGCACCATCTCGCGCGGATTTATTTCGAAGCCGGTCTGCCCGCGGGCGTCCTCCAGTTTCTGCCGGGCATCGGCGAGTGGGTCGGCCCGGCCCTCGTCGAACATCCGGACGTCGATGTGATCGCATTCACCGGCTCGAGAGCCATCGGCGAGGAGATTATCAAACGCGCAGCCGCCGCGGGCCCGGCGCCGTCAGGCGCAAAAAAAGTGATCGCAGAAATGGGCGGGAAAAATGCAGTGATCGTCGATTCCGGCGCCGATGTTGACCTTGCCGTCCAGGAATGCGTCCGGTCAGCCTTCGACTACGCTGGCCAGAAATGCTCCGCGGCCGGCCGGCTCATCCTGCTCAAGGATATTTATGAGGCCTTCTTGAAGCGCTTCGCCGCCGCCGTCCAAAGCCATCCGCTCGGCTACGCCGAAATACCTTCGACGCGCATCTCGCCGCTCATCGACGCCGCCGCGCTCACTCGCGTGAATGAGCGAATCGACCTCGCCGTCCGCGAAGGCCGCTGGGTCCTGCCGCCCGACCCCGGGCGTATTCCAAAAGAAGGTTACTTCGTCCCCCCCGCCATCGTCTCCCTCACGTCCGTGAGCGCGCGAACGGCCCAGGAGGAAATCTTCGGCCCTCTCCTCGCCGTCCTCGAAGCCCGCTCGATCGACGAGGCCATCGAGATCGCCAACAGCGTGCCCTACGCGCTCACCGGCGGGATTTTCTCCCGCCACCCCGGCCACATCGAACGCGTGCGCCGCCATCTCGACGTCGGCAACCTCTACATCAACCGCGCCATCACGGGCGCGGTCGTCGGCCGGCAGCCGTTCGGAGGACACCGCGCGTCGGGCGTGGGCTCCAAGGCCGGCGGCCCCGACTACCTCGCGCAGTTCTGCGTTCCGGTCACCATCTCCGAAAATCTCACGCGTCACGGGTTCTCGCCGGACGTCTCGCGCTAGCCGCCGCGTCACCACCGCGGGCGAAAGCCCCCGCTCATCTTCGCCGCCACCGCCGTCGCCAGCATGTAGGCCACGACCGCCACCAGCACGTTAAAGATACCCCCGGCTGGACTCGTGCACCACCAAACCGATCGAGGCCCAGTACAGCAGATCTTCCACCCCGGCCAGCAGAGTCGCGGATTTCACGCGGCCCCACACGACCATCACCGTCTGCACTTCCGTCAGCAGACTCGATGTAAACCGGACGACAAAAATCAGCGGAACGGCAAACCAGCTCGACAGAGCGGTCGTCAACGCCGTCTCCAGGTCCATCATGATACTCACCTCCCACACTCACACCGCTGGATATTCAAGCACGCCTCGGGTTCCCATCTCAGGGGGTGTCGTGTTCCTATGCCCGATTGTCCCGCTCCCCGGCCCCCCGAATCAAGACACCCCGCCGAAAAGATTTTATCCCCCACCGCCTCTAAGGTACCCAACTCCTTAGAGCCGTTAAGTCCCTAACCCGTTGTTCCGCCGGAAACAAATTGACGCGGCCGGGGTTTTGAGGTCAAATCATTTAACCGGCCATGACCTTGGATGCGATTTCAACGTTTGAGCAAAATGTGAATGCTGTGCTTCTCGGAAAACGCGAGATTGTCCGGCGGGCCCTGATCGTTCTCATCTGCCGCGGCCATATGCTTCTGGAGGATGTCCCCGGCACGGGCAAGACTGTTTTTGCAAAGGCCATCGCGCGTTCCCTTGAGGCCGAGTACAAGCGGATCCAATTCACGCCCGATTTGCTCCCCTCGGACGTGACCGGCTCCAGCATCTTCAATCAAAAAACAAACGCCTTCGAATTCATGGCCGGCCCGCTTTTTACCCATGTCCTCCTCGCGGATGAGATCAATCGCGCCACGCCCCGAACACAGGCGGCGCTCCTTGAGGCGATGGAGGAACGGCAGGTCACGGTGGACGGAACCACCTACCGCCTCCCGGACTCGTTTTTCGTCATCGCAACCCAGAATCCCATCGAACAGCAGGGCACCTTTCCCCTGCCGGAGGCGCAACTCGACCGGTTTCTCATGAAGATGTCCATCGGCTATCCTCCCGTCGAGAGTGAACTTTCCGTGATCGACATCCGCGCCGACAGCCACCCCGTGGACTCCGTCCGGCCCGTCATGAATCTGGAATCCCTCCAGAGCCTGCGGACGCACGTGGAAAATGTGTTTGTCCATTCCTCGATCAAGATGTACATCCTCTCCATCGTCCGCATGACCCGCGCGCATTCCGACCTCGTGCTGGGCGTGTCGCCCCGCGGCGCCCTTGCCCTCCGCCGGTGCGCCCAGGGCCTGGCCCTCGTCGAGGGCCGCGACTACGTGACGCCGGACGACGTGAAGCGGCTCACGGTGGACGTGCTGTCGCACCGCATCATGATCAAACCGCAGGTTCGGGTCGGCGGAAAATCCGAGCAGCAGATCATCCTGGAGATACTGAACTCGGTCCAGGTACCCGTCGAGTACGCGCCGCAGGCGCCGTAGCGCCGATTGGATCCGTCCGGAATCGAAACGTTTGAGCTGAAACGCCGCGGCGTGGCCCGCGCCCATGTCTCAGTCGCCGGATTCTTTTTTCTGATCGGCCTCCTCAAAGGCGCCGGCGCGGTGATCGCGCTGAGCCTCTTCATCCTCATCCTGCCCCTCCTGTTCGGTCTCGTTCATCGCCGGGCGCTTTCGGCCCTGTCCATCCGGAGGCGTATGGTCGCCGGGCAATATGAAGGCCGCCCCGTGGCGGTCGAACTCCTGGTTCAGAATCGGTCGCCGATCCCGTTCTTCATGCCCGAAATCGAAGATCCCTTCATGGCCGACCCGATGCCGGCCAAGCGCGCGTTTCTCTCCGGATGGCTGCACGCCTGGGGGAACATGACCGCCCGGTATACGGCGCTGGCCAAAGGTCCCAGGGGAGAGTACACGGTCGGCCCCTCGATCCTCTCCCTGATCGATCCGCTGGGATTGAGCCGGACGGCCGGCGTCGTCGAGAACACGGATCTTTTGACCGTCTATCCGACCGTCTTCCCCATCCGGCAGATGCCCTTCGAGGCTGCCCGGGCGCGTTTCAGCCTGCACCTCAAAAGCACGACCAAGGCATCCCAGGGCCAGGATTTTTACGGCGTCCGGGAATACCGCCGGGGCGATTCGATGCGCCATATCCACTGGCGGTCTTCCGCGCGGCATCTGCGGCTCATCGTCAAGGAATTCGAAATGCCGGCCTCGAAGAACGTCTACCTGTTCATCGATCTCTTTGAACGCACCGCCCGCGGAATGGGCCACCGGTCCGCCACCGATTATTCGATTCGCATCGCCGCCGCCATCGTCACGTACGCGATCCAGTCCAGCCACTGCGTCGGACTCTATGGTCACGGCCAGACCGCGATCCGTATGCCGCCGGCCGGCGGGGTGCCCCAGCTTCAGCGCATCATGCGAATGCTCGTCGCCGCCCGGCAGGTCGGCCAGACGCCCTTCGACCAGTTGCTCCTCGAACATCTCGCGGATATCCCCATCGACTCGGTGGTCGTTCTCATTTTCCCCACCTCCCAGGTGGATATCGGCCGATACGCTCACGCGATTTCCGTCCTGAAAGCCCGCGGGGTCTCGCCGGTGGCGGTCCTCATCGACGATCGGTCGTTCTACCGGGTCCGGGGCGAGGTCAAGGATTACGGTCAGGAACGTTCGGTCGATGATGTGATGTCCGGCATGGTCTCGATCGGGCTGACGGTCTACGCCGTCAACGAAACCTCGGATCTCGAAGAAGTCTTCCGAAGGCCGCTCTATGCCTGCTGACTCCGGAACCGGCCCCTGGGACGCGGTTCACAGGCTCTTTGTACTCAGCTTCGCGGCTTCCTGTTTCGTCGGATGGCTTGGCGCGAGCGCGGCGACCCCGACGGCGGTCCTTCTCATGACCGGCGTGTATCTGCTCATTATCCGTATCGGCCTGTACTCCAGCGCTGTCCGGTCGGCGGCAGCGTCCAACAAAAACGTCTGGCTCGGTTTCGTGGCCGCCGCCCTCCTCGCGCTGGTCGGCGGGCTGAGCGGAAAAATTTCGGCGATCTGGCTGCTCACCGGAATCGCCGGCGCGCTGTCGGCCATGATCGCCTCCTTCTGGTTCTCCAAACCGACCGGCCTCTCCATTTTTTTCGGCGCGCACCTCGCCCTCTTTCTGGCCGGCGTGCTCAAGACCGGCGCGCTGGACCCACTCCCGGCGACATGGTTCGCCTTCAGTTGGATCGGCGCCTGCCACTTCACTCGAACGCACGCCGCTTTCTCCGAATCCGGCGCGCACCGCCGCCCGCCGCTGTCGACCATGCTCAAAAATGTGGCGGTCCTCGCCGCGCTGGTCTTCGCCCTTTACATCCCGTGGTCCCTGCTTGTGAGCATGAAGGCGCCGGCCGCGGGCGTTCAAGCGCCGGCCGGCCCCATTCTTTCCCCGGGATCAGGCGCGGCCGGCGTGGACATGGAGCGCGTGATCAAGCTGCTGACGATGACCGCCGTCCTGCTCCTGGCCTTGCTCGTGTGCCTCATGATCTATTTGAAAAAATCCAGAAAAGAAAAGTCCCTCCTGCGCGTCCGGGATGCCGGTTCGCGCATCGACATCGAAACCGCCGAGGGCGGGCGGCCCCCCGATCCGGAGCGGTATCGCGACACGGGTCTCAGTGGGAAAATCATCGAAGAGTATGCCCGGCTATTGACCCTCTGGAAAAAAACCGGCTACAGCCGCGAGCCGAGCGAAACGCCGTTGGAATTCGCCCGCCGGGTCGGCGGCCTCTTCCCGCAACTCTCGACGCCTTTTCAAACCGTCACGGCCATCTATCACCAGGCGCGTTATGGAGGCGATTCCCCAGCCCCCGCCGACTACGACCGTTTCGCGGGCCACCTCCACGAAATCCAGCGCCTGCCGCCGTTTCGATAAGCACCCATGAACGCCTCTAAAAAGGCCAGATTCTATGCCCAGCTTGCAGACGCCTTCTCCGCCGGCCTGTCGGCCACCGCAGCCTTGGATCTTGTCGGCGGGAATCCAAATTTTTCGTTGATCTGCCGCCGTGTCCGGGAGGCCGTGGGCCGTGGCGAAAGCTTGGCTGTGGCGTTCCGGCGTGAACCCGAAATATCGGTGTTTGATGTTGAATTGATCGCGGTGGGAGAAAAAAGCGGCACGGTTGATCGGCAGTTCAGAGCCTTGGAGGAGCGGTATGAGAATGTCTGGCGGATGACCCTTTCGATCGCATCCCACCTGGCCGGCCCGCCGCTCTGGTATCTTCTGGTATTGGGACTTGCGGTGATGCTGGCAATCCCGGCCAAAGGCATCGGCCTTGCTATTCATCTCCTCATGGATTTGGGACTGGCGGCCTTGGTTCTTGGCGGGTTCGTCCTGCCCTTTGTGTATTTTCCGTATGGCTCCCGTCCCACGCTGCAGAAAAGCTTCTTGAGGCTTCCCTTCCCATACGGCGCATACGTCCGCATGAAAATCTTTTATCCGTTCGTGAACGCCCTCCGGCATCTTTTTCGCGCCGGACTGACCATCGGTCAGGCGCTCGAAGTCGCCGCGGCCAGCACCGATGCCGAAGCGGTGAAATCGGACCTCAAGCCGGTGGTTGCGCAACTTGTGAACGGATGGAGCGTCGAGCGGAGCCTCGTCCTGTCGGATCTTCTGCCGGAGGACATTCAGGACGCCATCCGGATCGGCCATTCCGTCGGAAAACTCGAAGAGACCTTGGCGCGGATCGAGGAACAATATGTCTTTCGGATGAAGGAAATATTGAGGCAGGTTCCCTTCTGGGTGAGCGCCATCGCCCTGATTCTGATCATGGCCATCATTGTCTACTACATCTTCGTGATGCTCGCGCCTGTCCTGACCTTCTATCAAGGAATCTGAGCCTCGGTCCGGCGATCAGACTTCCCGGATGTTCAACAGGACGATCGTGCGCCGCTGATACTCAAAGTCGACGATCTCGCCCGCCTCAGTCTCGATCTCCCACCCCTCGTCGTGCGGCGTGCCTGAGACTTCGGCGGCGCGCAGTTTATAAATCCAGGCGTCAACCCGTTTTTGGGCCGCACCCTCCAGACGCAGGAATGCCCGGCGAAACTCGGGCGACATGAGAACGTCGTACAGGATGGCCATGACTCACCGGCCGGCCGCCCATCCCAGCTCCTTGCGAAACTGATCGTACGGGATTCCCTTCCCGGCCGCGATCTGCCGCTTGGCCCGTCGGATGGCCCGGAGCCGCCGTGGATCGCGGTTCAGCCTGTGGGACGCCTGCATCGATCGAAACTCCTCCTCCGAGAGAAGGACGGCGTTGTTGCCGCTGGCGTGCCGGATATAAAACCGCCGCCCGTTTGCCGTCTCCCTCACCATCTTCATGAATTGAACCCGCGCCGCCGACGCGGAAAGAACGTTCGGATTGAACACCGGAAGCCCTCCGTTCGCGATTTGTACTGCTTTCCAAGTATATGCCTGGATAGGGATGCAAGTCAAGGATGCGTAGAGCGGGCACTTGCGTTCTGAACTCGGGGCGGCGCCCGGATAACAAGCCTCCAAGCAGACGATCAAAACGGTTTGCCAAGGCCGGCCTGCTTGCAGATTTCATTGGCCGTGACACGGTCCAATGTACGGTGACGTTTGACCGGAATCGTCCTGATTCCGTTTGTATAGATGGTGTGATTGCCGCCTTCGCGAAGAAAATAAAAGCCATGCCTTTCAAGATAACGTATCAGGTCGATGCGCTTGACGGACATTCGGGGTCACATGGCAACGGCCAGTTGCTCCAGCAACGCGCCTCCAAGGGGAATACGCTTCCTTTGTTTCCTGTAAGCCTTGACCATTTCCTTCAGGGCGTCCTTCAGCATATCCCGGCAATCTTCCAGCGTCCGCCCCTCCGTAACGACTTCGGGCCATTCAACAATCTGCCCCATGTATCCGGAAGGGATTTTCGTATATTTGGCCGTGTAATGGGTCATTTCCTGTTTTTCCTCGCTTTCATTTCAAAGGTACCAATTAGTCTGCAACGAATCAATCTTTTCCCGCGCCGTTTCCCCCGGTCAGCGTCCGAACGTCAGTTTCTTCATCTCAAACTCCGCTGCCTGCACCAGCGGATCCCGCTTGTCGCCGCCCGCCAGTTCCTCAAAAATCACACGCGCTTCATCCGCCCGGTCCAGCTTGTTCAGGAGTTCGCCCATGCGGTAGCGGTACTGCGCCGGCCGCTGCGCGTCCGGATGGCGGGCCAGATAGTCCCGGAACAGCTCGTAGGACTCCCGGGTGTTTCCGTTGTTCTCCAGGAGCAGGCCGAATTCCATCACCGATTCATGTGGATCGACAGGACGGAATGCCGATCGGAGGATGTGCCCGCTCAGGCGGCCTTTGACGTCCTCCTCCGGAATGCAGGGCAGGATGCCATCGATCATCCGCTCGGCCGCCTCCGTCCGTCCGGCTCTCAGGCTCATCACGGCGTACCAGTATTTTAAATTCGGATTGTCGGGGCTTTGGTCGAGAACTTCCTTGATGGCCGTCATCCCCACCCGGGGGTCCACGTCGTCCGGCAGATTCTGCGCTTCATCGATCGCCGCGTGGGCTTTGACCTTCGAAAACGCCCGCTTGAAGTCGCCTCCGAATTTGAGGTAGGTCGTGACGACAAACCCGGCCAGAAATCCGCCGATGTGCGCGAAAAACGCCACGCTGCTCATGTCGTGCTTCGATGCGCTGTCCCACTGGAGGATGAACCAGTATCCCAGCACCAGCCACGCGGGGAGGGAAAACTGAAGGCGCGGAAAGATGATCAGGCAGTGCCTGATTTTGATCGTCGGATAGATCACAAAAAATGCGCCCATGACGCCCGAGATCGCTCCCGATGCGCCGATGAGAGGCTGGTCGATGTCGTAGGGTTTCAGGCTCAGCCAGTGCATGAGGACGGCCGCGACGCCGAAAAAAATGTAATACGCCACAAATCCAACGGGACTCAGCGCGCGCTCGACCCCCGGCCCATAGATCCACAAAAACAGCATGTTGCCGATTAGATGCATGAGTCCCCCGTGCAAAAACATGCTGGTCAGCATCCGCAAAATCCCGAATTCGAAGGCGCTGAAGCCCCAGTTCTGATAAAACATCTGCAGTTCCTCGGGCTTCAGCGTATCCACAAGAAAATAGATGGCGACGTTGATCCCGATCAGCGCGAATGTGGCGTATGGTTTCTCATCCAGTTCCAGGTCGCTCCGAAAGGGGATGATCATGACCTCAGCCGCTCCTCGGCCTTCCGGATCCAGATCGATTTGCCGCCCTGCTGAATCGCCTCTTTCCAGAGGTCCTTCGCCTCCGCCGGCTTGCCGGATTTGTCGAGGCACTCCCCATACCGGTACAAGAGTTCGGCATTGTTGAACGATCGTTTCTGCCCCTCGCCGAACAATACGGCAAACCGGGGATCCAGATCCTCGACATCCTGCGTCAGTTGCGCGAACATCTTGGACCATTTGTTGTCCTTGGGAATCAGTTTTTCTTTCAGGTCGGAAAATATTGTGCGTGCCTCGAAGGTGTCGTCGCGGTGGAGATACAGAAGGCAGGCTCGATAAAAATTGTAATCATCCTCCCGGTTGAGTTCTTTCGCCTCTTTGGAGAATTCCGCCATGATTCTGTCCATGGTTTCATAGTCTTCCTTCTGAAGGACCGCGCGGATCTGCATCGCGATGCACTGGCCGCGAACGTCGTCGTCCACCGTCTTGTCCGCCACCACATGACCGGCCGCGTCGAATTGGAGCTGGTACCAGCGGTTGGATCGCCGTGTCTCCTCCCGTTCCAAAAACCGGTCGGCCATCCGCTGGGCCCGCCAGCTCTGAACCAGATACATCTCGGTCTCCACCCGCTGGACGCCCTTGGTCTTGACTTCCTTCATCGCCCCCGTCATCGCGGACAGAAACAAAAAGGCGATCAGCATCAGGCAGACGCCGAATACCGGGCGTTCCCGGAAAACCAGAATGACCTGTTCCATGAATCCGCTCGTGCCCTTTTCGACCCGGCCCTCGGCGAACTTCACGCACTCGGCGCAATAAAACCCTCCGGCTCGATAGCGGACACACTGCGCGCACAAAAACTTGGTGCACCGGTGGCAATGCCCTACCGCGTATGTGTCCGGGTGGGCCGGGCAAAAACACAGGGGGGCGGATTTGGGGGACTGGGAAATGCAGGCGTCCTCCGGGATCAGCTCGGCCGGCGGCGGGTCCTGAATTTGAGATGGAGAAGATCGATTCAGAAATTCCGAGATGGGAACCCAGCGCTCCTCTGTGGCCAGCCAGATATGGTCACCCTCGACCAGTTGCTGGTCATTCCAATATTGCTGGATCTCGGCGGCTGCGTAAGGACCAAACGTCTGATCGCCTCGACCCACGTAAAAGCGCTCGGGCTCGGACTCCGACGATGCGTCCATTCGCGCCCCTTATACATTACCGCGATGAATATTAGAAGCCTGAATCCTTGCCCGACCGCGCGGCCAAAGATAGCTTGTGCGGCCATGACACGAGAATTGCCGCCCGGCGTGGCGGCGATCGACCTTGGGACTAACACGTTCCGCCTTGTTTCGCGCGGGGTGCAGGTGGTGGAGTATCCGCGGATCGGGCTTGGCGTGGACCGCACCGGCCGGATCGCGCCCGCGTCGGCCCGGCGCGGGATGGCGGCGCTCGCCGCGTTCGCCCGGCTTGTCCGCGCCCGCCGCCTGCGCGTCGTCGGCGTGGTTGGCACGAGCGCGCTGCGCGAGGCGGCCAACGGCCCGGCGTTTTGCTCAGCCGTCGAACGCCGCTTCGGCTGGCGCGTCGAGATCATTTCGGGCGAGGAAGAGGCGGCGCTCACCTTTGAAGGCGCCACCGCCACGCTGGACCTGCCCAAAAACCGGCGCGTCCTCATCTCCGATGTCGGCGGCGGGAGTACCGAACTTATCTGGGGAGAACCCCCCACCTCGATCATCCCCCACAAGGGGGGAGGAAGGAAACAGTATGCGTCCCTGAAACTCGGCTCCGTTCGCATGACCGAACGGTTCGGCACGGCCGGTCAGGTATCGACGGCCAGACTTCGGGCGCTGCGCGAGGGCGTCCGCCGCGTCCTCCGGTCGAGCGGCGTGCCTTGGATGAAGGCCGGCTCAGTCGTCGGCGTCGGCGGGACCGCCACGACCCTCGCCGCCATCCTGTATGGCGTCGATCCCTACGATGAGAAGCAGGTCCACGGCGCCCGCGTGCCGGCCGAGTCCCTCGATAAAATGGTCGAGGTGCTCGCCCGGATGACGCCGCGCGAGCGCCAGTTTTTGCCGAGCCTGCCGAAAGGCCGCGCCGACATCATCGTCGCGGGCGCCGCCATCCAGACCGAGATCGTCCGGCTGGCCGGCGCGTCCGAGATGATCGCATCCGATGCCGGCCTCCTCACCGGCCTCATCCTCCGGCGCGGCTCGCGCGGCCGACAGAAATCTCTTGCGCGGCGCGCCCAAAAAGTGTAGGGTCTTGGCCATGCGGGGGAAAATCAAGATCGAATGGGCGCGCCGGATGGACCGGTTGCCGCCCTATCTCTTTGCGACCATCAACGAGCTTCGCCACAAGATGCGCCAGGCCAACCGCGACGTCATTGACCTCGCCATGGGTAACCCCGACCGGCCGACGCCGCCGCACATCGTGAAAAAGATGATCGAGGCCGTGTCCGACGGACGCAATCACCGCTACTCGGTCTCCAAAGGCATCTTCAATCTCCGTCGCGACGTGGCGATCTATTACAAGAACCGCTACGGCGTTGAACTCAATCCCAATTCCGAAGTCGTCGCCTGCATCGGGTCCAAGGAGGGTATTTCCCACATGGCCCTCGCCATGCTCGGACCTGGCGACACCGCCCTCGTGCCGTCGCCCTTTTTCCCCATCCACGTCTATACCGCCATCATCGCGGGCGCCAACGTCATCACGGTGCCCATGAACGACCCCCGCGCGCCTCACGCGGCCCATGAGAAGGGCGACGGATCGTTTCACGTCGACGGGTTCCTCGGGCGGCTGTCCATGGCGATGAAACAGCTCCACCCGACGCCGAAGATGCTCTATCTCAATTTCCCGCACAATCCGACCGCCTACGTGGTCGAGCCCGACTTCTACACCGAGGTCGTCAAGCTCGCCCGGAAGAACGGCATCTGCATCATTCAGGACTTCGCCTACAAAGACATCGTGTTTGACGGCTATCGAAGCCCCAGCATCCTGGCGGTACCCGGCGCCAAGGACATCGCGGTCGAGTTCTTCACACTCTCCAAGAGCTACAACATGGCCGGCTGGCGCATGGGCTTCTGCGTCGGAAACGAGAAAATGTGCTCGGCCTTGGCCAAAATCAAGGGATATTACGACTACGGCCACTTCCAAGCCGTCCAGATCGCGGCCATCGTCGCGCTGCGTTCGCCCCAGGAGATCGTATCCGAGATCGCCAAAATATACGAACGGCGCCGCAATGTCCTCATTGATGGCCTCAACCGCATCGGCTGGCCCTGCAGTCCGCCGAAGGCATCCATGTTTGCCTGGGTGCCCATGCCTCGCCAGTACCGCAAAATGGGATCGATGAAGTTCTCGCTCATGTTACTTGAAAAATCCGAAGTCGCAGTATCCCCCGGCAAGGGCTTCGGGGACGACGGTGAGGGCTTTCTGCGCATCGCACTTGTGGAAAACGAGCAGCGAATACGCCAGGCAGTTCGCCAGATTGACCACGTCCTGAACCTCCGGCCAAAGCCGGAGCCAGTCAAAAAATCGACTCGGTCGGCGAGTTCCTGACATAAAGTGACGCACTACAGCCCGGATAAATGATTAAAGTGGGCTTCAAGTAATATCCATGCGCCTCAAGCGAGGAAACGTAAATGTCGGAAGAAGCTAAGGCTACAGAGGGACTGAAGTCGATCAGCGAGGTAGCGCAGGAAACCAGTATCCCCGAGTCGACGCTCAGGTATTATGACTCTGAATTTAGTGATTCCCTCGATATCAAGCGGGACCCGGCCAATCGGCGCATGTTCGACCAGAACGACATCCGGCAGATCATGTACATCCGCAGGCTTCTCAAAAAGGACAAGCTGACGGTCAAACAAGTCAAGGACAGGCTGGCTGTGGAAAAGGATCTGCTGATGGGCCCGGTCAGACAAATGGAGGACTCTGCGATGAGCGCACTGACCGACCGGCTGGACCGGATCGAGCGCCAGCAGGAGCTTCTGGTGAAGGCCGTCGAGGCCACCTTGAATGAGGTAAGACACAGTCAGCGGCTTCTGGATCTTAATTTGACCCGCCTCTCATTGATCATCGGACAGCCAGAGCAGAAGTAGGCAAGTGCCGTCGCAGTATTTTACGGCGGATCCCTCTATCCGTACCACATATCCTGATGGCTGATAATATCCTGTAAGGTTTAATTGACGAATTAGCAGGCTATTTTGATGTGCTACCGCCATCCTGACTTGAGTGTTGGGTGTCCTTGTCCACGTACTCGTGCATGGAGGCTGGATCGTTGTCTGGTTTTTTCTCTCGCCTGGCATAGCTTTAATACCCGCCGCACGAGGTTTATAGATTTTTTTCGTCGCAGTAATGCTTGGATGCCAATCTTGCAGTTTTTTTTCCGTGCATGTAGCTAACTGCCGGCTTTTGGCGGTCATCCGAGGGGGGCAACGAGCATCTCGTTAAAGCTGCAAGTAGCAATTGTGCCCGGTTGCGGCAATAAATAGAGTGGTTTCATGACTCGTTGACGTCTCGCAATCATGTGCGGCTACTTTAGATCTGCTTGAAGATATTTGTGCGCCTCTGATTGCCAATCTGCTTGAGGATGGGGCTAGAGACAGCGCTAATGTCCCTCTATTTGTCATGAATCGTTTCGCCGGCCTTCCCTGTGTACCAGCGGTGCTGTGTATGGAATATCAGGGATGTTTGTAAATACGCGTTTCGTTAGGGTGAGGCCCCTGCGGGACTGCGGCGGGCGTCAGTACACCCACCGATGTTGCGAATTGATGGGTTGCTGGGTGATGTTTTACATCGGCCGCCAAAAATTTTTTCGTTTTGCAGGATGCGGGATTTACCGGCGGATGGGTGGCTGTGGCTTTAGCGGGGTGGTTCATGTGCGTGGAGGCGGGTCGGGAAATATTTTTCCTGTCGCTTGAAGTAGAGGCGTGCAGATGGCGGGTACACGTAGGCCAGTTGGCCAGGGCGGGGTGCAGATGGTGAAAACCAGTCAAAGACCCCCCATCCCGGCCTTCCCCCACAAGGGGGGAAGGAGGAGTACTTCTGAAGACATGTGAAAGGCAGATGCTTAGCGGTTACTTGAGGCACTCCATTTCGCTCGAGGGTGAGCGGGCGCGGGTAGGGTCTGATTCCGTGTTTGGTGGAGGACGTGTATTTCGTTTCGAGTGGTTGCTTGAACAGGGCGCAGACGATCTCTCTTCCGATCGGATCGGCCATCCGCTTTGACTGGGAGGCCTTCAGCAATCGGGCCTGAGCGCGGTTTTGAGTTAATGTCGGCAAAATTTTTTCCACCCGGTCGGCTTAAAAAGAGATTCCGGCGGCGTTTTGGCCTCGCGGGCGCGCTCTCAGTGTATGAACGTTTTCAATGAGCTGTGACCAGTCCTGTTCGTCGGTTCCTGTTGTTGATGTTCGTTGTGACTTGCAGTTGAAGACCCGGGCCGGGATTGCCCCCGGCCCACCAACCTTAGATCCGGGCGCGGCTGGCCTTGTCAAAAGGCATGCCGTGGGTCTTCTTGTGTCCCAGGAGCGCTTGTTTCAGAATCTGAGTAAGCGACTTGCTCATGACCAACACCGGTTTCTGGCTGATCGATACGAACAACTGTATCGGCACGGCGAGCAAATTGATGGTCGTCTGCGTCGTCTGAAGCTTTGTCTTCTTTGCGTTAATGCTCGCATCAGCCGGAGTGGTAGTGGCTAGAGCAAACAGGATCATCGTCACCAAAAGCAGGGCTCGTGTCATTGCCATCTCCTCCACGAATGGCTGTCATTCGAACTGCAACGCAGTTCGGTCCCTCCCTGCCTGTTCTCTTGGCTTGTTTGTCCACAGTATACCGGGGGAATGTATGAAAATCCAATTTTTGTAATAAATTTGTGTAATTTTTTTTGCGCTGAGGGTATGCCGGGTCTTATTTCCGCCGCTGATCTGCCGTTTTCCTGATCCGCGCAATCGATTCGGTCGCGCGCCGGGTGTCGGGGTGGGCCGGGCCGAGGAGTTTGGTGAGGACGGTGGCGGCGCCGGCGTACATGGGTTCGGCTTTCTCGTTCAGGCCCTGGTGTTCATAGAATCGGCCGAGATGATTCAGGGTGTCGGCGACCTCCCGGTGGCTCGAGCCGAGGGTTTTTGCCTTGATGGCGAGCGCGCGAATAAAGAAGTCTTCCGCTTCCTTCAAGCGGCCGAGCGTTTCGCAGAGAAGGCCGAGCTTGTCCATGACCTCCGCCACTTTCGGATCGTTCATGCCAAATTTCGCGATCCGCATCGACAGCGACCGGCGATACAGTGCTTCGGCCCGGTCGACCCGGCCGTCCCGGAAGGAAATCGTCGCGAGATTGTAGCTCAGTTGGGAGAACACTTCCGAGCGGTCCTCGAAGGGGTCCTGCAGGTAGATGTCCATGGTACGTTCCAAGAGGGGCAAGGCCTCCGCAAACCGGCCGTTTTCGGCGTAGAACGTGCCCAGGCTGTACAGACAGACGGAGGTCCGGGGATGGTTTGGCCCCAGCGATTTTTCAAAGATGGACAGCGCCCGCTTGAGCAGGGACTCCACGCCGGTTTTCCGGCCCATTCCCATCCGGAAATCCGCGAGCATGTGGAGGCTTTCCCCGACGTCCGGATGGTCCGGTCCCAGCGTTTTCTCCCGGTAGGCCGCCAGGCGCGTGACGAGCGGCTCGGCCTTTGTGTCCTCGAGATTGGTCATGTAGTTGCGCGTCAGGGCGGTCAGGCTTTCCACCACCGCCGGGTGTTCCGGGCCGAACAGTTTCTCGCGGATGTCAAGGGATTGCTTGAAGTACTTTTCGGCCTTGCGCGTGTCGAGGAGCTGCTCGTGGAATAAACCCAACCGGTATCGCGCGCCCGCGACCTCCGCGTGGGTTTTGCCCAGCACGTCCTCGCGCATCTTCAGGGCCGACAGGAACAGGGTTTCGGCCTCGTCCATGCGCCGCATGAACTGGTAGAGTCCGGCCAGTCCCTCGACTGCGGCGGCCACCGCCGGGCTCCGCTTGCCGGTCAACTTTTCCCGCATGGCGATCGCCGATTTGTACAGCCGCTCGGACTCCGACAGGTCGTTGCTGCGGTACAGGTCCGCAAGATGCATCAGGCTCTCCGCGACTTTCAGATGGTCCGGCCCGTAAGTTTCCCGGCGGATCGCGAGCGCTTGGGAGAGTCGGCGGTAGGCGGAGGCGTATCTTTCGCGCGAAATATCGGCGCTGCCGAGCAAGTCCAGCGCGTCGGCCGATTGCGGTTCCGCGGCCGGCGTCAGGGCGGGCGCCGCGGCGGCGGCCGGCGTTATTTTGCGCGGGCGCGGCCCGACCGCCGGAATATCGAAGACGAGCCATGTGTCGGTCGGCGCCTCCAGAGCCGCGGCCATCGGGGCATGGGCCTTGGCGATGAACTGAATCCCGGAGTGGGCGTTGCCTGGCGGGTAGGTCGAATCCTCGAACACGGCGGTCCGGTCGAACCAGACGCCGGTGTCGAAGGTGGCGGTGATCCGGTGCCGGCCGCCGATCCCGTGGCGGATGGAGATTTTCCGGATGGCGTGGACCGGGTTGGCGGGCAGCCACGCGTTGCCGAGCATTTCGATCCAGCCCGTGTCCATCCGATAAAAAATCATCTCGTTCGTCCCGTCCCCGTGCCGGAGCAGCCGCAGGACGTATCCGTTGCGGGCGCCCCGATACGAGTTGGACTTGGCGCCGTACGGCAGCGGAGGGAAGGCGAGTCCGCCTCCGTCGGCGAGGGCGTAGCTGATGAAAAGCGAATTGGACATCTCAAACCCGCAGCCGAGCAGATTCATCTCGATGACGCGCTCGTCGATGTCCACAACGCTTGGGGGCAGCCAGCACTCGATCCCGTTCGGCGGTGAATTGGGCATCGCGGAGTAGGTCAGAACGAGGCTGCCGTTGCGGAAGGTATGGGCCGAAAACCGCGTGTCGAACAGGTCGCGATTCGAGGTTACGGGCGTGTCAAACGTCTCACGCAAAAGCGGCGCCGCCGAACATTCGATGGCCAGGAGCGCCGCACATACGACAACCGCGCCGCGTGTCATGCGTGTCATGCCTGCATGGTATCACCGGTCCGCGCAAAAATCCTCCTTGACACTGCGCCGCAAGCCGGGCATCATGCAGCAAGGGGCCGAGGCCAACCGGAGAGGGGAGCGTGGCGATGAGCGTTCCAAGGACATTCATGACAATTCTGGCGTGTGCGGGCATGGCGTGCGCAGGTCTGCCGGCGGCGCTGGCGGAGGAAGACGGCGCATCGGGCGAGTGTCAGCCGGCGGTGGGGCGCGGCGCGAAAGGCAAGAGCGCGGGGCGCGGCGGCGCGGAGCGGGCCGGGCCTGACGTGCGCGTCGAGGGGCGCGAGGTGAGTCCGGACATGGACCGGACGTTTGAGATGTATCGGGACATGGATCGTGTGTTCGACCGCGTTCGATCGCGCAAGGCGCGGTCCGGCCGCAAGGTCCGGAAAGAGGACGGGCGGCGCGAGGAGCGGCGGGCGCGCGCGGGGGACGAGGAACGCGCCCGGCCCGGGCGCACGCGCCCCGAGGAGAAACAACTGGACGGACTGATTCGTGCCGACGTGGGCCGCGCGACCGGGTTTTCATCGGCGTCCGGGCCGTCGGATCTTGCGGATGAGCAGTTCTCGTCTTCGATCGGCAAATCGGGAGACGAGGCGCATGCCTTTGTCCGCCGGGCCGCCCAGTGGGGCGTGCCATTTCTGCCGGCGGATCTCGCGAAAAAGCTGGGTTACACGCCTTAACCGGTACACCAATTTCGGACGGGGAGAAACGCCGGAATGAGAGACTTCAAGCCTGTCTTCAAAGACATCGAGAAAGGTTTGTCGCGCCAGAAGTGGTTTGACGAAAACTGGCGGATTTACAACCGCGGTGTTTACATGCAGGTGTACAAGGAAAACTGGTTCAACGACAACCAGGGCGGGATCCATTTCGAAACCTATGTCGAAAAATATGAGCTGGAGGAGAAGATCGTCCCGATCCATATGCACGTCGAGGACGATTTTCCGGAGAGCGCGGCGTTCATTCCGCGTTTTGTCGAGCGCGCTCGCGGAATCATCGAGGGCTGGAAAGGCTACAAGGTCTACGGGACCGGGTATCTCGTCTGCCAGCGCAAACTTCCGCTGGACCCCGGCGCGCTGGCGGGCCGGCTGCTGGAGGAGTTCGGCCGGCTGCAGAGTTTGGCTCCGGTGATCGATCAGACGATTCAGGACGTTCTGCAGGGATGAGCCAAACGGAGGTGTGGATGTGCTACGGGTGCTGTTGCGGCGTTGCGGCCGTCGACGTGCGGCATAGGCCGCGCCGCGAGCCCCTCGACCGCATCCGGACCGCGATGGAGGTCCGGCTTCGCGAGGGGGGTTTGGGTGACGTCAGAATCCAGAAAACCGGCTGTCTGGGTCCGTGTTCGAAGGGCAACATGGTGGTGGTCCATCGGCCGGGCGTGGAAGCGCATGTATTTCAGGGCGTGAACAACCAGCGGGTGGGCGTCGATGTGGCGGATTTCGCGATGGATATGGAGCGCCGGGGCTGGGGGTCCGAAGTTCCGGCGTCGCTCGACCCTCACGTGTACGGCACGGTCGCAGCAGACGAAGTCCCGCCGCCGCCGTCTCCGGAACCTTACAAGGACCGGCATTAAGGAAACAACTTAACAACTTACGGTCTGGCCCCAACATTCGACTTACGGTCTGGCCCCAACATTCGGTTTGACTCCTGAGCTTGACCGGTGTTATTCTCATCCCAATACGCGAACAACAAACTTTGAACTCATGGGGGCGCTTGACGTGACGGAACAATACGCCATTGTGGCGGTGTTTATCCTGATAGGGACGCTGATGGTCCTTGTGCCGCTGGTTCTCGGCCGGCTGGTGCGGCCGCACCATCCGTACGCGCAGAAGAATATGCCGTACGAGTGCGGGAAGGACCCGATGGGGGAGGCGCACAGCATGTTTGACATCCGGCTGTACGTGCTGATGCTGGCGTTTCTGATTTTCGACGTGGAGTTTGTGACGATCGTCCCGCCGATGCTGGTGCTGGGCAAGCTGGGACTGGTGGCGCTCTTGGAGGTGTTCGCCTTTGTCGGCGTTCTCCTTCTCGGTCTTGTATATCTGTGGCGGCACGGGCATCTGGAGTGGGTCAAAAACATATGAGATTTTGGATTTTAGATTTTGGATTTTGGATTGGAGAAAACATATATGGGGGTCCTTGAGTATAAATTCGAAGAGAACATCATACTGACCAAGGTTGACTGGTTGCTCAACTGGGCGCGCAAGTCGAGTCTCTGGCCGATGACGTTTGGCCTCGCGTGTTGCGCCATCGAGATGATGGCCACCGGCGCGAGCCGCTTTGACCTCGACCGGTTCGGCGCCGGCGCGTTTCGCGCGACGCCCCGCCAGTCCGACCTCATGATCGTCGCCGGCACCGTCACGCTCAAGATGGCGCCTTGCGTGCGGCGGCTCTACGACCAGATGCCGGAACCGCGCTACGTCATCGCGATGGGCGCCTGCACCATCGGCGGCGGGCCTTATGCGCTGCACGGGTACCACGTGCTGAAAGGCGTGGACCTCATCGTGCCCGTGGACGTCTACGTTCCAGGCTGCCCGCCCCGGCCCGAGGCGCTGATCGACGGCCTGCGAAAGCTTCAGGAGAAAGTCCAGAAGCAGGGCCTCCTGGCGCGGCCCGCGAAACCCGCCGCAAATGCCGGAGACCATGTCCTCGAGTACAGCCGGATGGACGGCGTGCGCCGGAAATGGGAGGAGACACAGAAGCACGGGGGTCTCACCCCGCAGGACGAGGAGGCGGCGGTCGAGGAACAGAAGAAGAAGGATAAAGAGGCCGTCGCCAAAGTTTAACGATATGCCTTCCGTACTCTCCGCCTCCGGCCAGACGGCCGCCGATCAGACGAAAGCCAGGTATGGAGACGCGGTCCTGGAAATCCAGAAGTGCGCGACCGACGTAATTCTGAAAGTCGCGCCGGGCGCATGGGCGGAAGTCCATGCGTTCCTGAAAGGCCAGGGCTTTGACCTCCTGGTTTCGATTTGCGCGGTGGACTGGCCGAAGGAAAACAAGATGTGGGTCGTTTCGCATCTCTACGACCCGGAGGGCAGGCGGCGGATTTCGGTGAAGACGGAGTCGCCCCGGGACGCGGCCCGCGTGGACAGCCTGACGCCACTTTGGGCGGCGGCCAACTGGCATGAGCGCGAATGTTTTGATCTTTCGGGTGTCGTCTTCACGGGACACCCGGACCTCCGGCGGATTCTCTGCCCGGAGGATTGGGAGGGACACGCGCTCAGGAAGGATTACAAGGCCCCGGATTTTTATCACGGCATCGCGAACAACGTGAACCTGATCGATCTCGACCACCGCCCGCCCATTCCGGAGATCGTGTGATGGTTGCTGTTGAGAAGGACGTCCGCACCGACGAGCTGGTCATCAACATGGGCCCGCAGCATCCGTCGACCCATGGCGTTCTCAGGGTCGTGCTCAAGACCGACGGCGAGATGTGTCTGGACGCGCAGCCCGACATCGGGTATCTGCACCGGTGCGCTGAAAAAATCGCCGAAAATCTTCCCTACGGCCAGTTCGTTCCCTACACCGACCGGATGGACTACGTGTCCGGCATGGGCTGCAACATGGGCTACTGCATGGCGGTGGAGCAGGTGGCGGGCATCCAGGTCCCGGAGCGGGGCGAGTGGCTGCGGGTCATCGTCACCGAACTCAACCGGATCGCGTCGCATCTTCTGGCGTTCGGCACCTACGGCCTGGACACAGGCGCGATCACGCCGTTTCTGTACGGATTCCGCGAGCGCGAGCTGGTGCTGGACCTGCTCGAGATGCTGTGCGGCGCGCGGTTGACGTACAGTTACATCCGGATCGGCGGCGTGGACGGGGACGTGCCGCCGGAGTTCATGGACAAATTGAAGGAGTTTCTGGATATCTTTCCGAAAAAAATCAGGGAATATAATAAATTGTTGACGTATAACCATATTTTCATGAAACGCACCGTTGGTGTCGGCGTGTTGCCGGCCGACGTCGCCATCGCCTACGGCGTGACCGGCCCGTGCCTTCGCGGGTCAGGCGTGCGGCAGGACGTGCGGCGGGACGAGCCGTATTCGGTTTATCCGAAGCTCGAGTTCGACGTCCCGGTCGGCACCGACGAGCACGGGCCGATCGGCGACGCGTGGAACCGGTATTACATCCGGATCCGGGAGCTGGAGGAGAGCGCGAAGATTCTGAGGCAATGTGTGAAGATGATCTCGCCCGGGCCTGTCCTCGCGGAGAAGGTCGGCCGGGTGAAACCGCCGGCCGGGGCCGAGGCCTACACGCGGTCGGAAAACGCGCGCGGGGAACTCGGCTTTTACATCGTGAGCGACGGCACGATGACGCCGGCGCGGGTGAAGGTCCGCGCGCCGAGTTTTTCGAACATCAGCGTCTTGCCGGCGATCGTGCGGGGCCAGATGTTGGCGGACGTGGTGGCGATCATCGGAAGCTTGGACATCGTGCTTGGGGAGATTGATCGATGAGCGAGCTGGCCGCGGTTCTGCCGGGTGTGTTGGAGAAGGCCGGCTGGTCCGTGCCCGGCGGGCTGGTGCCGGTCCTGGCCATGTTCATCTGCGCGTCCATCGTGGCCGCCGCGATGGGCCTTTCGGCGGCGGTCCTCGTGTGGGCGGAACGCAAGCTGGCCGGGCATTTCCAGTGCCGGCTGGGTCCGGTGTACGTGGGCGGGAAATTCGGCTGGCTGCAGTCGATCGCCGACGGGATCAAGCTCTTGCTCAAGGAGGACATCATCCCGGCCGACGCGGACCGGCCGCTCTTTCGGCTGGCGCCGTACTTGGTGGTGCTGGGCGTGTTTCTGGCGTTCATCGCGTTCCCGGTCTCGGAGAAGTTGATGGTGGCGGACCTGAACATCGGAATATTTTTCATCCTGGCGGTGTTGACGCTCGAAGTCTTCGGCGTGATCCTGGCGGGCTGGGCGTCGAACAACAAGTGGGCGCTTTTGGGCGCGATGCGGGCCGCTGCGCAGATGGTCTCCTACGAAATCCCGATGGGACTGGCGATTTTGCCGGTGGTGGTCGAAGCGCAGAGCCTGTCGCTGAAATCGATCGTGGCGGCGCAGTCGGGCGGGATGTTGCGCTGGTACGTGTTTCAGCCGCCGTTTTTCATGGGCGTGAGTTTCCTGATTTTTTTCCTTGCAGGGTTGGCGAGCCTGAAGCGCGCGCCGTTTGATCTGCCGGAGGCCGAGTCGGAGTTGACGGCGGGGTTTCACACCGAATATTCAGGCATGCGATTTTCGTTCTTTTTCATGGCCGAGTACGCCGGGATGATTCTGGTGTCGGGCCTGGCGGCGGCGCTGTATCTGGGCGGCTGGCACGGAATTTTGCCGGGCCAGTCGGGTGCGATGTGGTTCCTCCTGAAAACGGCCTTTCTCGTGTTCGTCATGATCTGGCTGCGCTGGACGCTGCCGCGCCTGCGGATCGACCAGGTCGTCTACGTGGGCTGGAAGGTTCTCACGCCGTTTGTTCTCGCGTGCGTCCTCGGCCAGGCGCTGATGGCGTACAAATAAATATGGAGAAGCGGCGATGACGGCGGTCAGGACATATTTTTCCGACGTGTTCATGGGTCTGTGGACGGCGCTGGTCGGGATGTCGATCACGCTGAGGTATCTTTTTTCCAAGCCGGTGACGGAGATGTATCCGGACGTGAAGCCCCGGACGCCGACGCGGTACCGCGGGATACACGTGTTCGAGGAGGAGAAGTGCATCGGCTGTTACGTCTGCGCGAAGGCCTGTCCGGTCGACTGCATCGAGATCGGGGTGGTGCGGAAGGGCAAGGAGATCAAGATCACGAAATTCGACATCGATTATCAGAAATGCATGTTCTGCGATCTCTGCTGTGAACCCTGCCCGGCCCACTGCATTCACATGGGTCCCGAATTCGAAAAGGCGTCGTTCACGCGCAAGGGCACGATCCTCCAGTTCGCGACCCCGAAGACATTGACGGAGGAAGAGAAGAAGGTCGAGAAGGTGGCCCGGAAATAGAATGAGCGCTGAGAAGGTTGCGTTTTTCATATTGTCCGGCCTGACGCTCGGCGGCGGGCTGGCGATCCTGTTTTCCGTGCGGCTCATGCGCGCGGTCGTGTATCTGCTCGTGTCGCTCTTCGGCGTGGCCGGCTTGTACATCCTGCTGAACGCGGAGTTTCTGGCGGCGCTGCAGGTGTTGATCTACATCGGCGGAATCACCATCCTCATGGTGTTCGGCCTGATGCTCACCGGGCCGGGCCAGTTCGTGAACCCGGCCGAGAGCCGTTTGAAGGCCGTCGCCGCGGGCGTGTCGAGCCTGACGACCGCGATCGTGCTGCTCTTGATCGTCAAGAAGACGAAGTGGCCTGCGGGGACGCAGGCGCTTGCCGGTGACACCACGGCCGAGATCGGCCGGCTTCTTCTGACCGACCACGTCTTCGCCTTCGAGATCGCCTCCGTGCTGCTTTTGGTGGTCCTGGTCGGCGTCGCGCTCTTTGTGCGTCTGGCCAGGGACGGCGGCAAACCATGATCACGCTTCAGGAGTATCTCTCGGTGGGCGCGCTGCTCTTTACGGTGGGGCTTCTGATTGTCCTGTTCCGGCAGAACGCGATTTCGATTCTGATGGGGATTGAACTCATGCTGAACGCGGCCAACATCAACTTCGTCGCGTTCTCAAACGCGCTCGGCGGGTTGACCGGCCAGGTGCTTGCGATTTTCGTGGTCGTGGCGGCGGCGGCGGAAGCGGCGGTGGCGATCGCGATCATCGTGCTTCTGTATCAAAACCTGGGCACCGTCGACGTCGAAAAGGCGAGGAACCTGAATGGCTGAGCTGTACGGGCCGTTGGGCCTGTCGTGCCTTTTGCACGGGATATTCTTTCCATATTTTATCGCCTTCGGCGTCATCATCCTGTTTTTGCGCCGCTGGGAGAAGGCGGCGATGGCCGTGTCGATCCTGGCGTCGTCGACGGTTCTCGCGTCCACCCTGATGCTTTTTGCGCGCCACCAGGGTCTGGCCGCCGGCCATGAGGGGGTTCTGCCGGCGGCGACCTACACACTGAGCTGGCTGTCCACGGACTCGGCGGCGTTTCAGTTCGGGTACATTCTGGATCCGCTGTCGGTGTTGATGCTGATCGTCGTCGAAGTGGTGAGTTTTCTGGTGCAGGTTTATTCGATCGGCTACATGCACGGCGACCCGGGCCGCGCGCGGTTTTACGCGTATCTGTCGCTGTTCTCCGGCTCGATGACGGGCCTGGTCGTGTCGCCGAATCTTCTGCAGACCTACATTTTCTGGGAGCTGGTGGGGCTGTGTTCGTACTTGTTGATCGGTTTCTGGTGGCACAAGCCGGAGGCGGCGGCCGCCGCGAAGAAGGCCTTCGTGATGACGCGGTTCGGGGATTTGGGGCTGTTCATCGGGCTGCTCATGCTGCTCCACGCGAAGGGCAACGCGGCGTTCACCGATTTCGGAACGCTGGGACTGCCGGCCGGTCTCGCCACGTGCATTTCGCTCCTGATTTTTTGCGGCGTGATCGGCAAAAGTTCGCAGTTCCCCCTGCACGTGTGGCTGCCGGACGCGATGGAGGGGCCGACGCCGGTGTCGGCCCTGATCCACGCGGCGACGATGGTGGTCGCCGGCGTGTATCTTCTGTCGCGCTCGGCGCCGCTGTTTCTGGCGTCCGAAACGGCGATGCTCGTGGTGCTCTCCTTCGGCGTCGTCACCGCCTTTGTGGCCGCGACCATGGCGTGCGTCCAGCGGGACATCAAGAAAGTGTGGGCCTACTCGACCGTGTCGCAGCTCGGATACATGGTGCTGGCCTTCGGCGCAGGCAGTTCGCAGGCGAGCATGTTTCATCTGTTCACGCACGCTTTTTACAAGGCGCTGCTTTTTCTGGGCGCCGGCAGTTTCATCCATCACGCCGGCTCCAACGATCTCTTCGAGATCGCGCGCAAGGGCGGGCGCGGCATGCGGATCACGTTCTGGACGACGGTGATCGGCGCGCTGGCGCTGGCGGGCCTGCCGCCGTTTTCTGGATTTTTCAGCAAGGACGCGATCCTGGTGGCGGTGAAGGAGAATTGCCATCCGCTGTGGTACATCAGCGTGATGTTTGTCGGGTTTCTGACCGCGTATTATTCGTTCCGGGTCGTGTTCATCCTTTTTCGAAAACAGGAGGCTGGTCCCGGAGTCGCGCACGGGCACGGCGGCCACGACTCGCCGTTGGTCATGACCGGCCCCTTGATGGTGCTTGCGCTGGCGACGATCTGCGTGGGCGCCTGGGAGGGGGGCTTCGGCCATTATCTGTCAGGCGCGCCGCATGGCGCTCTGCATTGGGACGTCGCGATCCCGGCGACGTTTCTTGCGCTGCTTGGCATAGTTCTGGCCGGCGCGTCGTTCGGCTCAGGCGGGCGGGAGGAGGGCGTATTGGACCGGCTGCCGGTCATGGAGATACCGCGGCGGAAATACTATCTGGATGATTTCTATTACTGGGTCACGCAGAAAATCGTGCTCGGATTTTCCTTCCTCTGCGCCTACGTCGACCGGCACTTCGTGGACGGCGCGGTGAACGGCGTGGCCGACACCGTGCGCTGGATGGGCAGCCAGTGGTCGAAGATGCAGACCGGTCAGGTGCAGCAGTACCTGAACGTGTTGATCCTGATTTTTTCCATATTGGGCTTCGGCGTGTATCTGACGGTGAAATTCTGATGGAGCACGGATTCGGCATTCTGACGTCGATGTGGGTGACGCCGATGATCGGCGTCCTCATTTTGATTTTCCTGCCATCGCGGTACGAGACCGGCGTGCGCCTGGTGTCGCTGCTCGCGGCCGCGATCACGCTTGTGTCGTCGATTTACCTGTACATTCAATTTGACCCGCGCGGCGGATTTCAGTTCGAGGAGAACATGCTCTGGATCGACTATTTCGGCGTCCGCTATCACCACGGGGCCGATGGCCTGTCAGTGCCGTTGCTCCTCCTGACGTCGATCGTCATTTTCTGCGGGATTCTGTCATCGTGGGACGGGATCAAGCACCGGGTAAAGGAATTTCACATTCTCATGCTGCTGCTCGTGTCCGGCGTGTTCGGCGTATTCATCTCTCTGGACGCCGTGTTCTTTTTCATTTTCTACGAGATCGCCGTTCTGCCGATGTATCTGCTGATCATTGTGTGGGGCTCCACGCGCAAGGAGTATTCCGGGATGAAACTGACGCTGTATCTTCTGTTCGGGTCGGTCTTCGTGCTCATCGGTCTGATCGCGGTCTACGTCCACACGGGCATGAAGACGACGGACCTGCTCGAGTTCAAGGCGCTTCTTGCGGCGAACCCGCCTTCGGACCTTTTTGTGCGCACGATTTTTCCTATGATGTTCCTGGGATTCGGGATGCTGGCCGCGATCTGGCCCTTCCACACGTGGTCCCCGGACGGCCACGTCGCCGCGCCGACGGCGGCGTCGATGCTGCATGCCGGGGTCCTCATGAAACTCGGCGCGTTCGGCATCCTGCGTGTCGCCGTGTATCTTTTGCCGGAGGGTCTTCGATACTGGGCCGACATGATCGTGGCGCTGTCGCTGGTGAACATCATCTACGGCGCGTTCGTGGCGATGCACCAGACGGACCTCAAGTTCGTGATCGGATACTCGTCGGTGTCCCACATGGGGATCGTGATGTTCGGGATCGGGATGCTGAACTACGAAGGATTCGCCGGCGCGGCCTTCCAGATGTTCGCGCACGGCGTGATGACCGCGCTCTTTTTTGCCTGCGTCGGCGCGATCTACGACCGCGCGCACACGCGGCAGATTCACGCTTTCGGCGGGATCTACCGGCGGATGCCGATCGTCTGCGGCGCCTTTCTGTGCGGGGGCCTGGCGGGTCTGGGCCTGCCGGGCTTTGCGGGATTCGTCGCGGAGTTTCTGGTGTTCTGGGGCGCGTTCAAGGCGCATCCGGTGATCGCGTCGATCGCGGTGGTGGGCTTGGTGTTGACGGCGTTTTACGTGTTGCGCGTATTTCAGCGCGCGTTTTTCGGCGAGCCGAATCCGAAATGGGATGGTCTGACGGACTCGTCGGCGATTCAAAACACCGCCTACGCGATCCTGATCGGCACGATGCTGGTCTTCGGAATCTGGCCGCGCCTGTTTTTGGACATCGCGCAGGCTGACCTGAACCTGCTTCTTTCCGAGGTGCTCCGCTGATCTCGTGGTCGCGCGTGATCGACGTCGCGCCGGAGGCGTACGTTCTGGGCCTGGCGGTCTTCTGGCTGATCGTGTCGGTGGTGCGGCCCGGCCGGGATTGCACGTGGCTGGCGATCGTTCTGGGTCTGGTCGGGATCTGGATCACGTGGGAGTCGTCGTTTCGATTCGGCGTCATGTCGCCGCAGATCCGTTTCTATCAGGCGTATCGCGTGGACCTCTTCTCGCAGGGATTCAAGCTGCTTCTCATGATCGGCTACGTCCTCATTCTGAACCTCCACAAGAGCGACCGGTCGCTCGTGAAGCGCTCGCAGGCCGAGTATCAGTTTCTGCTGGCGGCCGCGCTTTTCGGGATGATGATGCTGACGAGCGTCTACGACCTGTTGGTGTTGTATCTGGCGATGGAGACGACGTCGTACAGTTTGTACGTGCTGTGCGTTCTGCGGCGGCGGGTGACTGAATCGACGGAGGCGGGCCTGAAATATGTGCTGATCGGCGCGGTGTCCTCGGCCGTCATGCTGTTCGGCATCAGTTATCTCTACGGCCTGACCGGCACGACCTCCATCCCCGGCGTCATGTCGAGGTCGGCGGACCTGGTGAACACGCCGGGCTTTGTCCTCGGGATGTTTCTTCTGTTCTCCGGTCTCTTTTTCAAACTCGCGGCCTTTCCGTTCCATTTCTGGGCCCCGGACGTGTACGAAGGGACCAGCAACCAGGTGGCGGCGTACTTGGGGACGGTGTCGAAAGTCGCCGCGACCGCGTTCATTTTGCGCGTGGTGTCGATGATGCCGAAGGCCGCCGAGGTGATGAACGTCGCGCTGTACGTGGTGGCGATTGCGTCGATGACCTACGGCAATTTCGTCGCGATCCGTCAGACGGACATGAAGCGGATGCTGGCCTATTCGGGCATCGGCCACATCGGCTACCTCATGGTCGGGGTCCTGGCGGCGATCAACATGGGCGAGTCCGGCTACACCGCGACGATCTACTACACGGGCATGTACATGATCATGAACTTCGCCGCGTTCATGGTGGTCCACGCCTGCGTCGACGAGTCGGGCCGCGCCCTCATCCGGAACTTCAACGACCTGTACCGCCGCTCGCCGCTTCTGTGCGCGACGCTGGTGGTCTCGATGTTCACGCTGGGCGGCATTCCGCCGATGGCGGGATTTTTCGGCAAGCTCTATCTCTTCATGACCGCTTTTAAGGGCGGATTCGTGTGGCTGGTGGTGGTGGGGCTCTTGAACAGTTTCGTTTCCCTTTATTATTATCTGCGCGTCTGCAAGGCCGCGTTCATGGATCCGCCGGCGGCGCCGATGCCGGAGATCCGGCTGGAGCCGCGCCGGGCGGCGCTGTGCATCATTCTGATCGCCTACATGGTCCTGTTCGGTTTCTTCTCCAACGCGGTCGACAACTACGCCGCGCTGGCCCGCTCTCTCTTGGGACCCATCGGCGTTTAATTTTCCTTTGTGGCGCCCGCCGCTCGGCGGGCGATCAAGTGCGATTCGGGGGGACGTCGCATGGACTGGATAACGGATCCGCAGGCTTGGATCGGCCTGGTCACACTCACGGCGCTCGAAGTGGTCCTCGGCATCGACAACATCATTTTCATCTCGATTTTGTCGTCGAAACTGCCGGAACACCGGCAACCGCGCGCGCGAAAGGTGGGCCTGGCGATGGCGATGCTGACGCGGATCGGGCTTTTGCTGTCGCTGACGTGGATGTCGCGCCTGACGGCGCCGCTGTTCGGCGTGTTCGGCCATCCTTTCTCGGGGCGGGACATGATTTTGATTCTGGGCGGGATTTTCCTGCTGGCGAAAAGCACGCATGAGATTCATCAGAAGCTGGAGGGCGAGGAGGGCGTGGCGTCGGCGCGGGTGGCACCGGCGTTTTGGGCCGTGATTGTCCAGATCATGCTTCTGGACATCGTGTTTTCGCTCGACTCGGTGATCACGGCCGTCGGGATGATCAATCAGATCCCGATCATGGTCGCGGCGATTGTGATCTCCGTCGGATTCATGATGTTTTTCGCGGACCCGATCAACGTGTTCGTGAACCGGCATCCGACGGTGAAGATGCTCGCGCTGAGTTTTCTGCTCATGATCGGGCTTCTCTTGGTCGCTGACGGGTTCGGGCATCACATTCCGAAGGGCTACGTGTATTTTGCGATGGCGTTTTCGGTCTTCGTCGAAATGCTGAACCTCCGGCTGAGAAGGGCCGTGTCGCCGGTGAAACTCCGCGACGCTTACACGCCCTAGCACCGCCGCCTGATGCCGACCGTGTCCTGGCGCGCGTCGCCGCTCCTTGTGGTTGCGGGATTCGCGCTGTCGGGGGTTCTGACGGGGGCGCTTTTGCAGACGGACGTGATCGCGTATGAGCGGACCTTCGGGCTGAACCACGCGCAGGTATCGTTCTGGCTGAGTTTTTTTTCGCTGCTCACGGCCATCGGCGGCACCGCCGCTTCCTGCGTGTCCGACCGGTTGGGCGCGGGCCGGATTTATCGCGGAAGCCTGCTCCTGTCGGGGCTGGGACTTCTCGCGTTTTCCCGGGGCACCGAGCCTTGGATACTCGCCGGCGTTGTCACCGGGGGCCTCGGAATGGGCGGGCTGGTGGTGGGAAATATTCTTGTATCTCAAGGCGAGAGCGCCGCGCCGAACCGGGCGCTGAACCGGCTGCACGCGGCGCACAGTCTCGCGCGCCTGGCGGGCGTTCTTCTGTCGATGGCGGTTCTGGCCATGTCCTGGCAGACGAGCTATGCGGTGCTGGGCGCCGTTTTTTGTTGCCTTGCGGCGCTGTACTGCGCTCCGGGGTTCCAGACGGCGGCGCCCGTTTCGCCCAACAGTCCGGCCGGCGGCGGTATTTCGAAATTGCCGCTCTCGTCGATCGCTCTTGGATTTTTCGTGTACATGACGGCCGAAATGATTTTGATCACGTGGCTTCCGGCCTACCTCGAACGCGACCGGCAGTGGGGGAGCCTCGCGTCCAAGTCTGCTTATGGCGTGTTTCTCGCGGGCATGATTGCCGGCCGCATGATGTGCGCGGGCCGCTGGCCGGAAGAGCTGACGTCGTCGTCGTGTGCGGTGCTGGCGGCGGCGCACGCGGCGGCCATCGCCCTGTTTATTTTTTTGCCGAACCCGGCGGCGGCCCACGTTGCGCTGGCGGTGGCGGGTTTCTGTGAAGGCCCCGGCTGGCCGTCGCTGTATGCCTACGCGATCCGCCGATCGAGAGGCGCGGAGGGTAAGGTCACCGGCGTGATTTATGTCGCCGTCTGTTCGGGCATCCTCGTGTCGACCGCCGGGAGCGGCGTTCTGGCGCAACGCGCGGGGTTGGAGAGTGTCTTCTACGTCGTCGGCGTTGCCCACGCGGCGTTCAGCCTCATTTTTCTGAATCTGCTCAGGCGGTGAGCGGCGTGGTTGGTGACCGTGTGGTGATCACGCGGTGGTTCATCCGCTGTCTGGGTCTCGTCCATCTGTTCAATTTCGGCTCGCTGGCCGAGCAGGTCCGGCGCTGTCTCGGGAGTGACGGGCTTTCGCCGGTAAATGATTACATACAGGGCCTGTGGGGCAACACGAGCCTGACCTATTTCGAGCGGATCGTGGAGTGTCCGAGCCTGTTCTTGTGGTTTCCGGGCGACGCCGCGCTGATCGGATGCGCCTGGGCCGGTGTGGTCCTTGCGCTCATGACGATTGCGGGACTCTTCAGCCGATGGTGTTTCATCCTCATGTTCATTCTGTATGGCAGCGTCATGGAAGTCGGCGGTGTACTGTACAGTTTCCAGTGGGACCTGCTCATTCTGGAGACGACGTTCCTTGCGATCCTCCCGCCATCGAGCGGCGTGCTGTTTCGGAAGTGGACGCGCGGCGCGGACGCGCTGGTGACGTGGCTGATGCTGTGGCTCGTGTTCCGGCTCTACATCGAGTCCGGCGTGGCCAAGCTTTTCTGGGGCCCGGACACGTGGGCGACGCTCGACGCGATGCGGCGCTACTACGAAACGGCGCCGATCCCGACCTGGATCGGCTGGCATGCGCATGCGCTGCCGGCCGGATGGCACCAGTTCGAGACGGGCGCGACGCTGGTGGTGGAGCTGCTGTTTCCGGCGCTGATCTTCGCGGGCGCGTGGCCCCGGCGGATCGGGTTTGTGGTTTTCACCGGATTTCAGATCGGGATTATCCTGACCGCCAATTACGGGATTTTCAATTACAATTCGATCTGCCTCCACCTTTTCCTGCTCGACGATCACGATCTTGCCGCGATCGCCCGGCGGCTGCCGGTCATGCGCCGGCGCTTCGCCGAGTGGACGCCCGGCCCGCCGGCACGGCCGCGCGGGTGGATGGCTCCGATCGCGGCGGTGGTGATCGCGTGCACGATCATCGAGTTTCTGATGCTGGCGGGCGGCCGGGCGATTCACGAGACCGAGGTGGCGAAGATCGAGCGCTACGTTCGCGCGACGCACATCGCGAGCAAATACCATCTCTTCGGGCCGATCGACCCGACGCGATACGAAATGGTTTTCGAAGGAAGTCCCGATCACCAGACCTGGTTTGAGTACGAATTCCCGTACAAGGCCGGGAGCCTGCGCCGGCCGCCTCCGTTTGTGGCGCCGCACCATCCGCGCGTGGATTTCCGGATGTGGTTCGAGCGATATCCGCTCCGGTGGAACAACCTGACGATCCCGTATCCGGACGCGTCGGCGGCGCCCGCCGCGCTGCCGTCCTATGTCAACAAGCTCGCCGTCCAGTTGCTGGAATCGCCGCACCTGGCGCTGCGGCATTTTGTATCCGACCCGCTGAAGGGCGCGAAGCCGGTCGAGGTACGAATCACATTTTACCATTACCGTATGACGCGCCGAGGTTCGCCGCCGGCGGCGGGCGGCCAGTACTGGGAGCGGGAGAAGGTCGGAACGCTCTACGTCGATCCCAAGCTCGGCCGGGACGGTCGGTCCGGTGCCGTGCCGCAGCGCACGACGGGGCCGTAAGTCAAAAAGTCAAGACCGGCACTTTTCTCCTTCGGACGATCTCAGCGGCTGCTGTAGCGGCGTTCCAGCTCGTAAAACCGGTCGAGGTCCACCATGGCGTGGAAATCGGACCATGGAAGAAGCATGTCCAAATGATCGCGCGTGGTGCCCTTCTCGCGCAGGAGCCGGAAGACGTCGGAATAGGCGCGGGCCGCCGCGTAGAGGGCGCTCAGCGGATGGACGACGAGATCGAATCCGATCTCGTGGAGTTCCTCGGGCGTCTGGAGCGGCGTTTTGCCTTTCTCGAGCATGTTGGCGACTTTGACGCCCGGGACCTCCCGGCCGATCGTTCTCATCTCGTCGACCGAGTGCGGCGCCTCGATGAAGGTCGCGTCCGCGCCCATCTCGTGCGCGCGCTGCGCCCGCCGGATGGCCTCGTCGAGGCCGAGCGGCTCGCGGGCGTCGGTGCGGGCGACGATGAAGAAATCGCCGGTCGCGCGGCCGTCGATGGCCGCCTGCAGTTTCGATTCGAATTCCTCCGGCGGGATGACTTCCTTGCCGGCCATGTGCCCGCATTTTTTGGGCCAGACCTGGTCTTCGAGAAACATGCCCGCAACCCCGGCTTGCTGGAGGCCGCGGACGGTGTGAATCACGTTCAGCGCGTTGCCGTATCCGGTATCGGCGTCGACGATGAGCGGCGTCGACGGTTCGGCTGCGCAGACCCGCCGCGCGACGTCGATCATTTCTGTGGCGGTGAGGAGCCCGAAATCGGGCGAGGCGAGGCGCGTGGCCGACATGCTGTATCCGGACGTGAAGATGACCTCAAATCCGGCGCGGACGGCGATCCGGGCGGTGAGGGGATCGAACACGCCGGGCATGAGAAGCGGCTGCCCGGTCTGGAGTCTCTGCCGGATTCGCTCCGCGAGCGTCATGCGGAAACGCTCGCTTAGAATGGGGGGAATGTCAAACCCATGTTAAACTGCCGGCGCCGATGGAGAGACGAACTTATTCGCGCACTGTGATTTTCGACGGCGACTGCGGGTTTTGCCGGCGGTCGATCCGGATCGGCCGGGCGCTCGACTGGTTCGGCCGGATCTGGTGGCGGGCGAGACTCGAGCCCGGGGTTCGGGAGGAATTTCCGCAGCTCAGCGACGAGGAAACCCGGAACCGGATGGTGTCGATCCTGCCGGACGGGCGGACCTTCGGTGGCTTTTACGCCGTTCGCGACATCCTGGTCCGCCTGCCGCTCACCGCGTTGCCGGCGCTCCTCCTGTACATCCCCGGCGTATCGATCGTCGGCGTGCCGGTCTACCAATGGATCGCGCGGAACCGCCACCGGTTCGGTGGGCGTCAAGACGATCAGTGCGCTATGTGACCAGGAGGCTGCGCAGGCACGGGACACCGGCGTTGCGCCACGTCAGCGGCGGGCGCTGCATGAGGCCCGGCGGGCAGAAGTAACTCGCGCCGAGTCTTCGCAGGAGCGGCTCGAGGATTTCGAGGTCGTCCACAGGCGCGGCGCCCACGCCCTGGAGGCGGCCGTCCTGCGGCTGCAGCAGGGCCGCAACTTCGGCAAGTGATCGAACCGGTTTGACGAGAATCGTGCGGCCCAGCGGAGAGGGGTGAAAGATTGGCGCGGTGTCGATCACGATTGTGTAGGCGAGCCGGTCGCCGAAGAAACAGGGCGCGCCGTGAAAGGCGTAGTCTCCGCGAAAATTCCTGATCTCACCCGCCTGCGCCACATCCATGCGGCCCGCCGGCAGGGATTCGGCGAGAAGCTGCATCTCCCCGGCGAGCATTTCGCAAAACCGCGCCGGCGCGACCGGCGCGCCGGCCGCGATAAAGGCGCAGTGTGGCGAGAGGCAGCCGGACTGGTCGTACATCGCGACGTCGATCGCCAATCCCTTCGCCGCGTCCAGCGCGCCCGCCTCATTTTGCAGGGCGCCGTCTCTGATCACTGCCACGCTGACTTTGTGTCCATGCCCGACGACGCGCGCGCAGGGCGGCGCCGAAGCGCGGATCGCTGTGATGGTTTCGTCCGATCCATAGGCCACGACCGTGTCGGCGTTCAAGGCAGCGATATCCGAATGATCAAAATATCCGGCCTCGACGGCCGCGCCGACGTCGGGATCGACGGACCGGAGGGCGTCGGTGAAGATCGGCAGGATCGTTTTCTCATGGGACGAGCATTTGACCACGATCGGAGACTTGACGAGGAGCGAATAGACGACGCCGTTGACCGCCGGTTGAAAGATGGCGCCCGCCGCGATCAGAAGCGTCGCGCCGGGCGACCGGATCGCCGGGTCGTCGGCCGCGTCGTCGCTGCCGAGATCGTCGATGAGGACCCGGCGCATCTCGCCCGCCGTGATCTCGGAGAAGGTCCAGTCCAACGCCCGCTCGATCATCGGCGCGCTGAATCCGGACTGCGCCGCGCCCTCCCGCACGGCCCGGTGCCTCAGCGCAGACCCGGGCGCCAACAGTTCGCCCGCCGCAGCCTCAAGGCTCGCCATGATCCGGCGCACCGGAACCTGACGCAACCGCGCGCGCGCGGCCTCCCGACGTCCGGTCAAGTTTACTTGGGCAGCATCTCGTCGATGAGGAGGGAACAGCCGCGGGGATCGGCGCCCTTGGCCCGGCCGATGATCCTGAATCCGCCGCCTTCCTGGACGCCGATGTCCTCGGTCTGAATCGAGACGACCGACCCGCGGTTGGCGAGGTCCGTCACGCGGATGAGTCCGGGCACGCCGGGCGCCGCCGGCTCGTCGGTCACCGGATCGATGATCCTCACGCGCACCCAGGGCGGCGGAACCTTGACCGCCGGCCCGGCCGATCCGGTTTGGATGAGCGTCCGGAGGGAGTCGTCGTAGATCTGTGAGGAAAGTTCCGTCATTCCGTACTCGTTGACGACCCAGGCCGGCGGGATCCCGAGGATGTCCCGGGCCAGTTCGTAGAAACGCTCGCGCGTGACCTCCCGGGATTTCCCCTTGTATCCGCCGGTTTCCATGATCCGGCTTCCGGCCGGCAGCGCGAATTTTATTTGTTTTTCGGCGAGCGCGTCAAAGAGGTGGACAAAGGCGAATGCCGGTCCCATCAGAATCCTCGGATCGCCGGTTTCGACCGACAGGCCCAGGTCCTCCACCAGCGCGTCGACGTTGAGCTTTCGGTCGTGGATGTACCATTCCGCGTTGACGGCGAAGGCGTCCGCCGCGATGCGGCACATGTAGACGAGGCTTGAGTGCGGCGCCTCCTCGATCGTCGGCAGCAGTATACGCATCGGGAGGCTCGCGCCGTCCGGCAGGACATGCCGGCCGAAATTGGGGATGGCCGACTCGTCGTAGAGCATCAGCGTATCGAGATGGTGTTTGCCGGGTTTGCCGGTGGTCGTTCCCGACGTTTCAAACACGCGGACGGTCTTGGCGGGCGAGAAGCTGGCGAGGACCGCCGCCCTGAAGGCGGTCGTGGGCGCGGCCGGGATTTTTTCCCACGAGGAGACCTGAGCCGGAGTCGTCCGCCGCAGCATGCAGAACATCCGGTACGGCGTGTTCTGGGCGAACTGGTGCGCAAAGAGTTCCACTGCCAGGCCGTTGAACTGTTCCTCGCCGACCTCTTCCGAAAGGGACTGATGGATGAAGTCGACGATTTTCCGGTCCAGGGCCTGCGCGAAGGCGCCGTTCATGGGCGGCGGGTCAGTATCCTTCCTCGATCTTGCACCATGCGGGAATGTGGGATGCCGTCTGGATGTCGATTTCAACGCGGAGCGCCGTGGGCTGCGCGATTTCCTTGACCGTATCGAAAATCTCCCGGGCCAGCGCCTCGGAGGACGTCTCGGCCTCGTCAAAGCCCCGGATGAAGTCTCCGAAGGACAGATATTCGATCAGCAGCGCGCCCGGCCGGTACGTCACGATGACTTCGCCGGCAAACCGCTCGTCGGTGACGGAACAGATGGTCGAAAAGGCCGACCGCAGCGCGACTTCGGATATCCCATGAACGTTGGGAAGCGTGTCGAAAGCGGACATTCGGACTCAACCCTCCCGGATTTTTATTTCTGTCAGGGCATCTTCCAAGACACCGACGCAAAAGTCAATCTCGCGTCGGCCGACCACCAGCGGCGGGGAGAGCGAAATGACATTCTGATGGATGCCCCCGCCGAGGATCATGAGCCGCCGGCGGAGCGCTTCGACGACCACGCGGCTGCACCGTTCGGGATCGGGAGTTTTCGTCCGAAGGTCCTTGACCAGCTCGATCCCCGCGATGAGCCCCTGCCCGCGAATGTCGCCGACCCCCCGCAGCCCGCCGAGCCGGCGGGCCAGTTCGGCGCGCAAATAGGACCCCATCCGCTCCGCCCGGCTGTGCAGCGAGCGCCTTATATATATGGAGAGAGCCGCGAGTCCCATGGCACAGCCGAGGGGGTTGCCCAAGAAGGTGCTGGTGTGGATCGCCTCGCCGGCCGACCGGCCCCAGCGGCGCATGACGGCCGGCGTGCCGATGCAGGCGGACATGGGAAACCCGCCGGTCATGCCCTTTCCGAGGCACAGGATGTCCGGCGTCACCCGTTCGTGTTCGCAGGCGAACATGCGGCCGGTGCGCGCAAACCCCGTGTAGATCTCGTCGGCGATCAGGAGGATCCGTTCGCGCCGGCAAAACCGGGCAAGCCTCGCCAGCCAGCCGGGCGGCGGCACAATCTCGCCGCCCCTGCCCTGGATAGGCTCAACGATCACGGCTGAAAACCGCCGGGCGCCGCCCGCCGCGCGAATTTTCCGTGCGGCGCCGTCGAGGCAGGCGATGCCGCAGCCGGGATACGCGAGTTTCAGCGGGCAGCGGTAGCAGTAGGGGTAATCGACGAAGAGCGTTTTTTTTGAAATCCTTCCGGCGAAGGGCGCTCGAAACATGCGCTGGCCGGTGACCGAGAGCGCGCCGTAGGAGAGTCCGTGGTAGCTGCCGGAGAACGCTACGAGCGCATCGCGTCCGGGCCGCGCGATCTGCGCCGTCTTGATGGCCGATTCGACGGCGTCCGATCCGTTCTGGGAGAGGATGGTTTGCGAAAGCGCGCCGGGCGCGGCGCCGGCGAGGGCCGCCAGGAATCGGGATTTGATTTCCGGCGGATGAACGTCGCCCATACCGTGAATCATGAGTCGCGTCTGGCGGCGAAGGGCGGCGATGAGCGCGGGATGGCCATGCCCAAGATTCGCGACCGCAAACGCGGCCGTCATGTCGACGTAGCGCCGTCCCCGGACGTCCCAGACGAAACACCCGGACGCTTTCCGCCAGAAGACGGGGAAGTCTCCGGAAAAGTAAGTGACCTCGGGACACTCATGGGCCCTCAGGGCCCGTACGAGATCCTGCACATGTTTGTCCACAGAACCTTTTCGCTTGGCGGGCATCTCCGGCATGGTATGTTGTCCCTTCCGAGGCAGTCAACGGCGCGCGCCGTGCTTGAAAATAGGGCTAAACGACAGTAAACTCCCTGTGGTATGAGCCGAAAGACTGTACATATCGACAAGGTTGAACAGGGGATGAAGCTTGCGTCCGCTGTCGTGACCGTATCGGGTCAGCGGCTGATGGCGGCCGGCGCGGTTCTGGACGGCGAAAACATCGGGCTTCTGAAGAAGGCGGGCATCCGGTACGTCCAAATTTACGAGACCGCCTATCAGGAATCGATCGACGAGAGCGTATTCAAGGATGTTCTGAAGCGAATGGCCGAGCGCGCCGGCGCCCCCGTTCCGCCGTTGCCCCCGGTTGCGCCGCCTGCGCCGCCGCCTCCCGCCCCCGCGGCCTTGCCGGGCGATGAGGGCCTCAAGCGCGAGGAAGCCAGGAAAACGGCGGAGAGCCTGCGGGCGAAGCTTCAGGAGGACCGCGCGCGATACGCGCAGGAATTCGGCGAGCGATACACGACGATCTCCTACACGCTGGGCGACCCGATCCCGAGGGCGCCGGCCACGCCGGACGCGGCGTTTGTGGATCTGCTCAACGTTCTGGTGCGGAACATGACCGACAAATTGATATTCGAGCGCCGGATCGACGAAGACACGGTCCAGCTTCTGGTGCGGGACGTGATCACAGAATTGTCGAGCCGGGAGAACGTGATGCAGCTTCTGACGACCGCGTATTCGGTCAGCCGGTATCTGTTGTCGCACATGGTAAACGTGAGCCTGTTTTCGATGCGCGTGGCCGCAGAGATGAAGCTGAGTTCGGCCGAGGTGACCGACACGGCCATCGGCGCGGTCCTGCACGATATCGGGATGGTCCTCATTCCGGTGGGATTCTGGACCACGCGCCGGGAACTCACGCCGAACGCGCGGTCCGAGGTCCAGAAACATCCGGAACTCGGCTACCGGCTGATCCGCGAGACGCCGAACACGCGGGAGGCGTGGGCCCTGCCCGCCCTGGATCATCACGAGCGCCTGGACGGCGGGGGCTATCCCCAAGGCAAGCGTTTCGAACAGTTGTCGGTCGGCTCCCGGATCGTCCAGATCTGCGACGTCTACGAGGCCCTGACGTCCGACCGGTCGTATCGATACGCAAAGTTTCCCGACATATCGATGAAGCACATCCTCGGGAGTCCCGACCAGTTCGACCGGGAGATCGCGCAGGTGTTTTGCAAATCCCTGGGATTTTACCCGGAAGGCTACAGCGTGAGGCTGTCGACCGGCGAGCATGCCGTGGTGCTGTCCTCGAATCCCAAGAACGTCTTCCGGCCGCTGATCCGGCTGCTGACCGATTCGAAGGGCGCCACGCTCGATCCGGACGCGCAGCTCGAGCTGGACCTGAACCACCGGCTGGACCTGCGGATCGTCGAGATCTCGAACCGGCGGATGCCGGCCGCGTCCTGAGGCCTGACGTGCCCCGATACGAAATCTACCATCTTCAGGCCAACGTGATGTTCGACGCCCCGCTCTATACCCCCGAGAAGCTCCTCCTCATGCCCGCCCGGCGCCTCGTGACCGCCGACGATCTGGCCGCCCTCAAAAAGTGGCAGGTCGACTACGTGGAGACGTCCGGCCGGAAGCTGACGGACCAGGAAGTGGAGCGCATTCTTCAGACGATGATGGCGAAGAAGGCCTCGACGCGGGCGCTGTACGGGAAGGTCAAGGACTACGAGAAGAAGCGGGCGTTCGAGTTTTATGTGGACGCCGAGGGACTCGTGCGCACCATGTCCGAAGCGCTTTGCTCCGGGATGCGCGTCGATCCGGAGAAGCCGCGGGGTCTGGTGAGGCGGCTGGTCGAGGAGATCCGCCGCAGCCGCGACATTTATTTGAACATCATTCACAACGATTACGGCAAGGAGGAGCACCTGGTGTTTCACATGCTCAACAACATGGTCCTGTGCCTGACGATCGGCGTCTCGTCCAACATGCGCGAGGAGGATCTGCTGACCCTCGGCCTCGGCGCCTTTTTCGCCGACATCGGGATGCTCAAGGTTCCCAAGCACGTCCGGGACAAGACGCGGGAGCTGACGGAATCGGACCTTTCCATGATCCGCAAGCATCCGCTCGAAAGCGAGAAGATCCTGAACCGGTGGATTGAAGATTACGACGACGCGGTCATCCGGATGGCGGTCGAGCATCATGAGAACGTCGACGGCAGCGGTTATCCGTACGGCAAGAAATCGCACGAGATCCACAGCCACGCCAAGATTCTCGCACTGGCCGACGTTTACAACGCCATGACCAAGAAACGGACCTACCGGGAGGGCAAGGCGGCGGTGTCGGCGATGAAGGAGCTCCTGCTCATGAAGGACAAAAAATTCGACGCCGCCATCCTGAAGACCTTTCTCGGCGTCATGTCGGTCTTCCCGGTCGGCACGATCATCAAGCTGTCGGACGGGACGTTCGCGCTCGTGGTGCGCCCGAACGTCGGCATGCCGCTTCAGCCGATCGTCAAGGTTTTGTTCGACGCCGAGGGCAAGCGCCTGGAGCAGCCGGTGCTGGTCGATTTGAGGAGCGAGTCGCCGCAAGACGGCGTGAAGATCGTGGGTCCGGTGGATCCGGCGTCGCTTCCCAGGATTGACATTGTCGACGAGCTCTGAAAGCTCGACGGCGAAGTCCGCGCCGGCCGTGGGCCGATGGGCGGAGGACACGGCGGCGGCGTTTCTCGAATCCAAAGGATGCCGCATCCTCTCGAGAAATTTCCGGACGCGCGCCGGCGAAATCGATCTCGTCGCGGAAGAGGGCGAGACGCTGGTGCTGGTCGAGGTCAAGTACCGGTCGGATGAGGCATTCGCGCCGGCCGAAGAAGCCTGGACCGCTTCGAAACGCAAGAAGGTTCTCAAGGCTGGCCGGTGGGCGGCCGCGCGGTGGGGCCGATCGAGGGCCGTGCGGTTTGACCTGATCGTTCTGGTCGGCCCGCCGGATCGGGCGGAAACCCGGCATTATTCCAACGTGATCGAGGGCGTGGATCTTTGAAGGCGCGATCGTCCGGCAAGACGCTCGCCGTCGACATCGGAAACACCAACATCACCCTGGGCGTGTTTCAGGACTCGCGGCTGCTCTGTTCCGCGCGGGCGGTCACCGGCCGGCGGACGGTGGACGAGATGGAGGTGGTGATTTCGGCGCTCCTCGCGCAGCGCGGCGTTGCGCTGTCGAAGATCGCGGTTTCCGTGGTGGCGTCGGTGGTCCCGGACGTGACGCCTGCCTTGGTGTCTGCGCTCCGGCGCCATCACCGGACGGTCGTGGATGTGAACGACCCGAAGGCCCGGGCGCTGGTGCCGGTCGATTACCGGCCGGTCGCGTCTGTCGGCGCGGACCGGCTCGCCAACGCCGTCGCGGCGCACCAGATGTATCCGAAGGGCCGCGCGAAGATCGTGGTCGATTTCGGGACCGCCACCACGTTTGACTGCGTTTCAGCCGATGGCGTGTATCTGGGGGGCGCGATCCATCCGGGGGTCGAAATTTCAGCCCAATCGCTCTTTGAAAAAACGGCGCAGCTTCCCCGGATCGATTTCACCCCGGAGCGGCGCGCGGTGGGCAAAGACACGCAGAGCAGCATCCGAGCGGGTTTATTTTTCGGCATCGTCGGCGCGGTTCGGGAGCTGATCCGGCAGATCGAACGCGAGATCGGCCCGTCGTACCGGATCGGCGCCGGGGGTCTGGCGCCGCTGGTCTGCCCCGCGGTCGGCGGCTTTCACGCGGTGGACGCGGACCTGACGCTCAAGGGCATCAAGATGTGGTTTGACAAATTCCGTGCATCGCAAGTAGCGTAGCGGGATATGGCGCTGCCGATCAGTTCAAGCTACCGGATTTTCTGGACCGGAAAATATCTCGAACGCGCGGAGGTTCTGGCCCGGCTTCTGGACCAGAAACTGCTGCACACCTTTGACATGTCGCCCGCCCAAAAGCTCGTGGCGTGGGAGGAACTCCTCAAGGCCTTCGGTGTCCACACGGAGTACGTCCGGCGGCACACGGAAGTGTCGACCGCGGAGGTTCTACAGTTTTTCGTACTCGAGGAGCAGTCGCCGACCTCCATCCTGAATTCGATGCACATGGCCCGGGAAAATATTTCGGGGTCGATGCCCGACGACATCTTCGTCGTTGTCAACAAGCTCTATCTGAAACTTCGCGACAAATCCGCCGCAGAGGCCTTGGCGAAAAAACCGCATGAATTCCTGAGCGAAGTCATCCAGACGTGCATGCAGGTGGTCGGGATCGTCAACCGGCTGTGGGGATGACCGCCGATCCCCACCCGCTCCTTCGGGGCGTCGTCGAGGCGATTCCGGAAGGGGATCTCTTGCGGCGCGCGTCGCAGAAGAAGCTGCGGGTCAAGTTCGGCGTCGATCCCACCGCGCCGGATTTGCATCTGGGGCATCTGGTCGTCCTGCGGAAACTCCGGCAGTTCCAGGAACTCGGCCACACGGTCGTCTACATCATCGGCGATTTCACCGCGCGGATCGGCGACCCCTCGGGCCGCAAGACCACCCGGCCGCCGCTGGAGCCGGACGTGATTGAGGCGAACGCCCGGACGTATCTCGACCAGGTCTTTCAGGTGCTGGACCGCGACCGGACGGAGGTCGTGCGGAACGGGGAGTGGTTTGGGAAAATGGGATTCGCGGATGTTCTGAGACTGGCAGGGTCCGGAACGGTTGCGCGGACGCTTGAACGCGACGATTTCGCCGAACGGGTGAAAACCGGCAGTCCGATCGGGGTACACGAGCTTCTGTATCCGCTCATGCAGGGATACGATTCGGTGGCGGTGCGAGCGGACGTGGAGATCGGCGCGACGGACCAGAAGTTCAACCTTCTCGTCGGCCGCGATCTGCAGGAGCGCGCGGGCCAGGCGCCGCAGGTCATCGTGACGATGCCGCTTCTGGTCGGGACCGACGGAACGCAAAAGATGAGCAAGAGCTACGGGAATCACATCGCCTTCCGGGACGATCCCGAGAATTTCTACGGAAAGGTCATGTCGATCCCCGACGCCCTCCTCTTCGACTACTGGCGGCTCCTGACCGACCGGGATGAGAACGAGATCGGGGAAATGGCCAAAGCCTGCGCGGCCGGCCGCGAAAACCCGCGGGACGTCAAGGCGGCGCTGGCGCGCGAGCTTGTTTCATTTTTCCACGGCGCGGAATCAGCCGGCCGCGCCGAGCGGCATTTTCAGAAAGTCGTGGTTTCGAAGGACGCGCCGGACGACGTCGAGGAATTCCGCGTGGAGGCCGGCGCCGCCGCGGACCTCGCGGGCCTGCTCGCGAAGGCCATGCTGGTGCCGTCCAAGAGCGAGGCCCGCCGGATGCTGCGGCAGGGCGCGGTGTACGTGAACGGGCAGCGGATGGATGAGAAGACGGCTTATCTTCCGAAGGACGGGGACCTCTTCAAAGTCGGCAAGCGGCGGTTTGTCCGGCTGCGCGTCTCGTGAGCAGGCTCGGGACGCTCTTTTCGCGCACCGCCGACGGCGTGTTCGTATCGGACGTGAACACGCATCGGATCGTCTATTGGAATCACGCGGCTCAGTCGATCTTCGGCCGGCCCTCCTCGAACGTGTGCGGCAAGTTCTGTCACGACGTGGTGCGCGGGATGTCCCGCGACGGCACGCCGTTCTGCGGCCCGGATTGCCCGGTGAAGTGGGCGGCGCGGAGCGGCCGGGTCGTTCGGCATTTCGATCTGATCACGCATGCCGCTTCCGGCCGGAAAATCCGGCTCGACGTGAGCATCCTCGTCGTCTGGGCCGGCCCGGGCCGGAAACTCCGGGTGGTGCATCTGTTTCGAAAAAAGACGGCTTCGATTCTTCGGCCGCCCCGCCCGGCCGGATCGCCGGGCGCGCGCATCCGTTTGGCGCCGGCCGACGGTGAAATCCTCATCGCCCTCACCCGCCGCGAGCGCGATGTGCTCGACCACATGGCGGACGGCCTCTCCACGAGGGCGCTCGCCGCCCGGCTGGGCATCCGGTACCTGACGGCCCGCACGCACATCCAGCGCATCCTTTCGAAACTCGGCGTGCACACCCGCGTCGAAGCGGTCCTTCTGGCCATCCGGCGGCCGCGGGCTCCGGGGGGCTGATCCCGCCGCGGGCGGTATACTGCATTTGCTGTATTGATTCTTTCCGGCCGGCTCATCTTACATGAAGCATGACGCTTTTCGGCAGATCGCTGGACCGGTTCCCGTTTCATCTGCTCAACCTCGCCGCGTCCAAACTGGCCGGTGGGAACACCGGCCGGCTCCGCTCGCATCTCGTCCGGGGCATCCTCGAGATGAACCACGAATTTGCCGCGAGCCTCCGGCGCGGCGTGCCGTCCCATCCCTGCTGCCGGCCGCTCTTCATGCGGAATCTCTCCTGCGGCGCGCCCCGGGCCGGCCTCAACAACAGCGTCGAAACCTGGCTCAGCGAATCGGCCTTCGGGTTCGGCGCCATCATCGCCGCGATGGAGGAGACGGACCGGGCCGCCGCCGATTCGCCGCAGATGCTGGAACTTCTGAGGGAATCCGACGGCGCCGTTCCGGAATTCGGCGCCCCTCCCTCGCGGACCGCCGCGCCCATCGCCAAGCTTTCCATCGGCGCGCCCGGAAGTCCGCCGCCGCGCATTCTCGTCGACAAGGAGATTGAACTCCTTTCGACGAAGGACCCTGCGGACCTCCGGTCCCTCTATGCGTATCTGCCGGGTCCGGGCAGCGCCCAAACCCTCGGCGCGATCGCCCGGCGGTACGGCGAGCAGTTCGGCGTGCGGATTTCACGAAGCGAAGTGATGATGCTGGCCAGTTGCAAGAGCGCGATTTTCACGTTCCTCCTGGCCGTGCTCAATCCCGGCGAGGAGGTCGGCGGCATGACCCCGGAATTTCCGATGCACCGGTCCGTCCCGGAAATTCTCGGGCACCGGTACGTCAGTTGGGAGCCGCGGATCGACCGGGGCAAATTCACGTACGCCGTCGCCGATCTGGCGTGCCTCCTCCGGACGCATCCGCGCATGCGGGTGCTGATTCTTTCCTATCCCGGCAACCCGGCGCCGTTCATGTTCTCGGAGGAGGACCTGCGTGAGATCGTGGATCTGTGCCTCCGAAGCGGCGTGCGGATCTACGTCGACGCGCCTTATCACGAAATCATTTATCCCCAGATACCGGGCAACCGCTATCCGAATATTTTCCGGGCCCATCCGGCGGCCCGCGACATCTGCGTGGTTTCGCTTTCGGAATCGAAGCGCCTCGCCGTGCCCGGCCGGCGCATCGGATACCTCATCGCGCCCGAGGGCATCATCCGCGCCATGACGCGCCTCGCGATCAATTTCTGGAGCTGCCCGAATTCCCTCAACGACCGGCTGATGCAGTGGGCCTACGGCGACGGGTACGACGCAATCGTTGCCTGGGTGCGGGACGAGGCGGCGAAGTACGGCGAGAAGGCCGCGCACACGTTCGGCCGCCTCAAGGAGCTGGAGGCCGACGGCCTCCTGCACATCGAGCAGCCGCGCGGGGGATTCTACGCCTTCCCGATTCTGACGCCGGACTTCCTCGGCTGCGCCGGCATGAAGGCCCTCGCCGGCCGGGGCCTGGAGGGCGTTCGGGGGCTGGCGATCTATCTTCTGCTGGTCTACAAGACCGCCGCCATTCCGGGCACGAGTTTCGCCGACCCGAAATCGTTCGTGGGCCGGAGCGGCATCCGGATTTCGTTCGCGGGCCGCCGCGTTGAGGATGTGGCGGTGGGCCTCGAGAGGTTCTGCGGGGCACTGCGGTCCTTGAAGACCGGGACCGTTTTCGGCATCCCGGAGAAATACGGAAATCACGTCGACGAGCTTCTGGCCGTCCTTTAAAATTCTGAAGGAGGAATGCTCATGACCTGCGCCACGTTTGGGGGACTGGGAACATTCAAACTCGAGGGCGTCAACCACGTTCATCCGGTCGTCCACCGGCCGGACGTCGAGTACGTCGACGTCGGTGATCTGCTCGATGGCCGCGCCTATCTCAAATCCGCCGACCGGGCGATCCTCGACCGCATCTTCATTCTGCAGCGCGCTCTTCTGTCCATGCTCTTCAACTTCGCGCAATCGGGACACCCCGGCGGATCCATCTCCGTGAGCCGCGCGCTCATCGTGCTCTTTCTCACGGACCGGACCGCCTATGACATCGGCGATCCGTGGCGGCGGGACGCCGACATCGTGTCCATGGCCGCCGGCCACAAGGCGATGGGATGGTACGCGTTCAACGCGATCCTGAATGAGGCCGTCCGGCAGGCCAAGCCGGGGCTTCTGTCGGCCAATCGTAAAAACTCGCTCTTCCTCGAAGACCTCCTCGGATTCCGAAAAAACGAGGCGGTCCTGACGCCGCTCCGGGAGAAATTCAGGTCGAAATGCCTGGACGGCCATCCGACGCCCGCGACGCCTTTCACGTATCTGGCCACGGGCGCGTCCGGCGTGGGCGTGGCGTCGACCGCGGGGCTGGCGATCGCGGCGCGCGATGTCCACCGCACGATGCCGCCGCGGGTGTACTGCCTCGAAGGCGAAGGCGGAATGACGCCGGGCCGCGTCGAGGAAACGCTCCAGATCGCCGAGCGCGCACAGCTTGGCAATTTCATCATGGTCGTCGACCACAACGACGCCTCCATCGACGTGCCGGGTGTCTGCGCCGGCGACTACACCTTCGTCAAGCCGGAGGAACGGGGCCTCTTGCACGGATTCAATACGGCGGTCGCCGACGGAAAGAATTTCGACCAGGTCGTCGCCGCGTTCGATTACGCCTGCCAGTATTTCCAGCACACGCGGCCCGCGATGATCGTCCTGCGCACCGAAAAGGGCGAGGGCTATGGGATCGGCACGAACAAAAGCCACGGCGCGGGGCACAAGATGGATTCCGACGCGTATTTCGCCGCGCAGAAGGTTTTCCGCGAAACATTCGGCGTGGAGCTGCCGAAAGGCGCGGGCGGGTCGGCGGCCGCGGTCGAGGAGAATTTCTGGAAGAGTCTGTTGACCGTCCGCGCCGTTCTTCAGAAGGACGCCGCGGTGCGGGAATTCATCGCCGAGCGCGTCGAGGTCGCGAAGGTACGGCTGGGAAAACTTGCGGAACAGCGGGACCGCTTCAACGGAAACGGTTCGAGCCGGACGCCGGATTTGACGGCCATCGAGCAACTGGACCCGGCCCACCCACCGGAGGCGATTCAGCCCAAACCCGGCGCGAAGATGGCCCTGCGCGAGGCCTTGGCGAGAACGCTGGGCGAAATCAACCGCGTGTCGAAGGGTGGCGTGTTCCTCGCCGCCGCCGACCTCTACGGTTCGCTCGATTTTCCCAAGGGCATCGAATACGTTCCCGTCGATACCGGGCATCCTGACGGCCGTGTGGTCGCGACCGGCATCACGGAGGACGGCTTCTCCGGCGTCATGGCCGGCATCTGCGCCTACGGGCGACACATCGGCGCCGGCGGATCGTATGCCGCGTTCATGACGCCGATGGGGTTCACAGCCGCGCGGCTCCTGGCGATCGGCCACGAAGTGAGCGGTCGGACGGCCAATCCCCTGATCCTGGTCGGCGGCCATGCCGGCCCAAAGACCGGTGAAGACGGTCCGACCCATGCGGACCCCCAGGCGCTCTCGGCTTGGGCGTCCTTCCCGCGGCATTCCGCCATCACGCTGACGCCGTGGGACAATCTCGAACTTTGGCCGCTCGTCATTTCGGCCCTGAAGACGCGTCCCCGGCCTGCCGTGATCGTTCCGTTCGTGACGCGGCCGCAGGAAACGGTGATCGACCGCGCCGGGCTCGGGCTGGCCCCAGCGATCGAGGCAGTGAAGGGCGTGTATCATCTGTTGCCGGCGCGGGAGGGAGAAGTGGACGCGTATGTGGTCCTCCAGGGGTCGGCCGTCGTCCACGAACTGCTTTCAAACGACCGCGAGGTCCTGTTCGACATCCTGGAATCCGGCCTGAACATCGGATTTGTGTACGTTTCCAGCGCCGAGCTGTTCGACGCGCTGCCGGACGTCGAGCGGCGCGTCCTATGGAACGAGCAGATGGCCGGGCGCGCAATGGGCGTGACCGATTTCACGCTCGACACGATGATGCGCTGGATTCCGACGGAGGAGGGTCGCGAGTCCTCCCTGCACCCGTTCAAGGCCGGACGTTTTCTCGGCAGCGGCATCGGGCCGCACGTGCTCAAGCAGGGCGGCCTTGCGGGCGAGGACATCCGGAATGCCGTGATCGAGTTTGCGAAAAGAATATCCGCGGAGCACGCCGCGCGCTGAACGGTGTGAGACGCGCCTGTCGGATATCGCCCGGGACGATTGCCGTCGGCGTTTTGCTTTCGCTTCTGTTCGTGTCCATCGAACCGGCGGCCGGTGAAAAAAACGGCCGCATCGCCATTACCCATATGCGCAAGATTGCCGGCAACGGCGGGCGGCCCGCCTGGAGCCCGGATGGAGCGCGCATCGCGTTTGATCGAAGGAGCGCGAAGGACGACTGCTACGATCTTTGGATCATGAACGCGGACGGCTCCGAACGCCGGCGCCTGACCTTTTTCAACTCTCCCGGCCATCCTCATCACACCGGCGACATCGTCAACGCCGCGGCCTTTTCATGGAATCCGGCCGGCACGTCCTTCTGCGGCGTCTTGAACCGGACGCCCCGGGGCAAGCAGGGTTCGCTCGAATTGTGGCTTTTCAAGGTCGAGGTGTCGGACACAGACTTATAGAGTTTCTGGCACTATGTCCACGCCACGCGCCGAACAATTATTGTCCTGTATCGAGACACGCATACACCGGGCCGGGATTGATTTGACCCCGCGCCATCCTCGTCAACCGGCGCGGGCCGCGCGGGTTGGGTAATAACGCCGTGGGTCTGCGGGGATCGGTATAATATTTGCTGTCGTACAGTAAGTTAAGTAGCATGAACATTTATTTGTATTTTAAACATTTACCCCGGGGTTGCTTGACTTGTACAGATTGCCTAATTTCCGAGCGGCGCTGGTGCTTGCCGCTCTCATGCCGGTCTTCGCCGCGCGTGCCGACTCGGCCGTTGTCCGGAATTTCCCGCACGCGGAAACGATTCAGAGCATTGACCAACGGCTCCGGTCGGCCGCCGGAGTCTACCGGCGGGGTGAGCGGGCGGCGGCCAAATCGGCGGTCGGCGCCGCATACTTTGACCTCTTCGAAGGCCGCGGGCTGGAGGCATGGATCGCCGGCCGCGATCCGGCGCTCAAGGCCGAACTCGAATCGCTCTTCGCGCAGTGCATCTCCGCTGCGCATGCAGGACGACCGACCGCGGAGTTTGACGCTGCCATCGACCGACTCCGGTCCGCGCTCGATGCCCTTCCCGCGCGCTTCGCCGATCAGCCTCGCACGGGCCCGGCGGTCTTCGCCAACTCATTTTTGATCATCGTCCGCGAGGGCGCTGAGGCGATCTTGATTCTGAGCGCGCTCATCGCTTATCTCGTAAAAACCGGACACGCGGGGCGCGTGCGCGTCATCTACGGTGGCGCCGGCGCGGCGCTTTTCGCCGGGATCGTCACGGCCGTCGTTGTCGACGCCGCATCGACGGCAAGCGGACAAAGCCGGGAAATCACCGAAGGCTTCACCTTGCTTCTGGCCGCCGCCGGATTCGGCGCCGGCCTGACGTTGATCGGCCAGGCGACGGGAGAGAATCCCGCCGTCAAGGACAGAACGGAGGCGTCGCTTTCGAGCGACCTCCGGATGTCCTTTCCCGTCGGACCCTACGGCACGATGCTCCTTCGGCATCATACCGGGCAGGGCGCGGGCATCGCGCCGCGGCTGCCGACAATGTTCGCCGGCCCCAACGCCGATCTTGAATTCAACGCGGCGCAGCCTAACCTCGTCGAGGCCTGGTACGGCATGACGCTTCCCTGGCCGAATATTCGGGACCCGAGAATCACATTCAACATCGGCAAACTCGATCCGACGGGATTCTTCGACGCCAATCGGTTCGCCAACAACGAAGCCGAGCAGTTCATGGCCACGCCGTTTGTCAACAACCCCGCCATCGAGTTCGGCGGCGACGCCAACGGTTATGGATTCGGCGGCCGGATCGCGTATCAGTTCATGTCCGTTTATCAGAAGGGCCTGACGATCGTCGGATCGTACGGATATTTCGACGCCGCCGGCGATTTTGCCGAATCATTCCGCAAGCCGTTCCACATGGCCGAAATGGCCGTCTCGCGCAAGAACTACGGCTTCGAACGGAACGTCCGCACGTACGCGTGGATGAACCGCAAGGACCACGCGCGATGGGCAACGCCGGCGGGCGACCCGAAACACAACCGGGGATTCGGATTGAGCTGGGACGAGGACGTCTCCACCAACCTCGGGATGTTTTTGCGCTACGGCCACCAGGACCCCGACGTGGCGAAATTCGACCACTCGCTGACGCTGGGTCTGCGCGTCATCGGCAACGCCTGGCGAAGGTCGCGGGACCATGTCGGATTCGGTTACGGCGTCAACCGCATCAGCGACGATTACAAACGCGTTTCGACCGGGACCGACGGCTATCCTGCGGACACCAACGAGCACACCTTCGAGGCCTATTACAAATGGTATGTGCTTGGCAGTTTCTACCTGACGCCGGACGTGCAGTACGTCCTGAATCCGGGGGGGACGACGACAAAGACGGCGTGTGGATTATCGGACTCCGGCAGCAGTTGAATTTCTGAAGAAGAAACTGCTCGGGATTATATTACCTCGCTATAACTTTCGGATCAGCGCGGAAAGGATTTCTCTGGCATCGGCGACGACGCGGTGGGAAGCGACGTTGAATATTGGCGCATCGGCATTTTTATTGATGGCGATGATGACGTCGGAAGACTGCATGCCGACGGCGTGCTGGATGGCGCCGGAGATGCCGCAGGCGATATATATTTTCGGGCAGACGGTCTTGCCCGTCTGGCCGACCTGATGGCTGTAGGTGGTCCATCCCTCCTCCACCGCCGCGCGCGATGCGCCGACCCCGCCGCCCAGGAGTTTCGCGAGCTGCTCAACCAGTTTGAACCCCTCGGGCCCGCCCATGCCCCGGCCGCCGGAGACGATGACGTCGACTTCCTGCAGATTGACGGCTGCCTCCGATGCCTCCTTGACGCTTTCGAGGACGCGGGTTCGGGAATCATAATTGGGCGCTTTGAGAAGGACGATTTCGCCCTTCCGGCCCGGGTCGTACGTTCCTTTCTTCATGACCCTGGGTCTCACGGTTGCGATCTGCGGCCTGCGGTTCGGGCACAGGATCGTGGCCATGATATTGCCGCCGAACGCGGGGCGGACTTGAAGGAAATTGCGGGTTTGGAGATCGACATCGAGCGAGGTGCAATCGGCGGTAAGCCCGGCGCTCAATCGGGCGGCGACCCTTGGGACGAATGACCGGCCAACCGCCGTGGCGCCGGCGAGCACGATCTCGGGCTTGTGTTCGCGAATCAGGCCCGACAGCAGGTTCGTGTAAGGCTCGTCATTGAATTCCTTCAGCTCGGGGCTGTCATAGAGATAGACCTTCTCAGCGCCCCACTTGATCAGCTCTTCCGCCTCGGCTTGCCCGGCGCCGAAAATCGCCGCCGTGAGGCAGACACCGAGTTTGTCCGCCAGATGCCGGCCCGCGCCGATGAGTTCGATGGCGACCTGCGCGAGGGATCCATGTCGCTGTTCGGCGAAGACCATCACACCCTGGTAGCTGTCGAAGTCCGGCTGTTTTTCCTGCATGCTCTCCCCGCTGACCAGAATGGCTTCGACGGGGCAGGAACTGATGCAGGATCGGCATACCTGGCAAACTTCGAGGATGACCGCCTTGTCGTCTTTCATCACGATGGCGGCATAGGGACACGCGGCCAGGCAGGTTTCGCATCCGATACATTCATCCGCATTGACAAAGAGGCGCATTTAGCGGTTTCCTATCCGGGTTGGATGCAGTGCAGGGCTTTGAGTTCGTCGAGGATCTGCGCGGCCATTTCATCCGGCGTGCCGGTGATGGTTTTCCGTTCTTTTTTAATCACAGGCGCGAAGATGTTCGAGACCCGGGTTGGAGAGCCGTTCAAGCCGGTGAGGGAATCCTCCGCGCCGATATCCTGGCGAGTCCATTTTCTGATTTCAATTTTTTTTGCCCGCATTTTCCCCTTGATCGACGGCAGCCGGGGCGTGTTGAGTTCCTTGACGACGGTCATGAGCAGCGGCAACGAGGATTCGAGGACGTCGTATCCGTCGTCCATCAGCCGGTGGACGGTGATTTTGCCGGTCTCGATTTTTTCTATTTTCTTCACGTAGGCGATATGCGGGATGTTCAGAAACTCGGCCATCTCGGGACCGACCTGCGCCGTATCGCCGTCGATGGCCTGTTTCCCGCAAAAGATCATGTCGAAGCCGATCTTTTCGGCGGCCTTTGCCAGGGCGTACGCGGTCGCCCACGTGTCCGAGCCCGCAAAGGCCCGGTCGGTCAGGAGCGCCGCGTCGTCAACCCCCAGCGCGATCGCGTCCCGCAGCGCGACCTCGGCATGGGGCGGCCCCATCGTGAGGGCGGTCACCGTCGAGGCGGGGTCCTGATCCTTGATCTGGAGCGCGGCCTCGATCGCATGGAGGTCATAGGGATTGATGATGCTCGGCACGCCTTCGCGGATGAGGGTGTTGGTCTCCGGATTGATCCGCACTTCCGACGTGTCGGGAACCTGTTTGATGCAGACGATGATCTTCATCGGGAAGGCCTATTTATGCCGCGCGGCCTCCTTGATGAGCGCCTGGCCGATGACATTCCGCTGGATCTGGTTGGTGCCTTCATAAATCTGGAGGATCTTCGCGTCCCGCATCATCTTCTCGGCGGGATACTCTTTCATGTAGCCCGATCCGCCCATCACCTGGACCGCGTCGATGGTGACGCGCATCGCCATGTCCGACCCGAAAACCTTGGCCATGGCGGCCTCTTTTGTAAAGTCCTTCGCGCCGGTGTCGATATGGCGCGCAACCGCATAGACGAACGCGCGTGTGACCTCGACCTGCGTCGCCATGTCCGCAAGGATGTGCTGGACGGCCTGGATCGCGGAGATGGGTTTTTCAAACTGGATGCGCTGCCGGGCGAACTTGACGGCCTCGTCCAGCGCCGCCTGCGCCACGCCGACGCCCTGCGCGCCGACGCCGACCCGCGACTGATCGAGGGTCCGCATCGCGATGATGAACCCCATGCCTTCGCGGCTGATGAGGTTTTCCCTGGGAATCCGGCAGTTGTCAAAGACGAGTTCGCGCGTCACGGAGGATCGAATCCCCATTTTGTGTTCCTTCTTGCCGAACGTGAACCCCGGCGTGCCTTTTTCGACGACGAACGCCGACGCCCCGCGGGCGCCCTTGGTCTTGTCGGTCATCGCGATGATGGTGTTGATCGCCGCTTCCCCGCCGTTGGTGATCCATTGTTTGGTTCCGTTGAGGACGTACTCGCTGCCTTCGAGCCTGGCCGTGGTCTGAACTCCGCCGGCGTCGCTGCCTGCGTTGGCCTCGGTCAGGCCGAAGGCGACCAGTTTTTTTCCGGCGGCGATCTCCGGCAGATATTTTTTCTTCTGTTCATCCGTGCCGTAGAGGATTAGCGGGTAGGTGCCGAGTGCGGCGGCGGCGAAGGTGGTCGACACGCCGATACAGGCGCGGCTCAACTCCTCGATCACGAGGCACATGTCCAGCGAGCCTTTGCCCAGCCCCCCGTATTCCTCCGGGACGAAAAGGCTGAACATGTCGGACTGGGCGAGTGCGTTCACGATGTCCCACGAAAACTCGTCTTTCTCATCCAGCTCGGCCCGCACGGGCATGATCTTCTCAACGGCGATCTTGCGCGCGAGTTCCTGTATCATCTTTTGATCGTCCGTCAGGAAATGATCCATATCGTCATCCTCCACCGTTCTGCTGACCGTCCACGGCCAAGCCGCCGATGAAAGGCCCATTTGAGCACAGTCGGGGTGGACTATCAAGAAAGAGGGAATGACCCCCAGAAGTTCCTCACGCCTCTGAAAAATCTGGGGGGGGGGTAAAAGCCCCCTCCCGGTTGAAGCCAAAAAAACGAAATATTTTTGAAAAAAGATGGGGAAATCCCGGAGAATAGGTCCGGGAGGGGGACAAACTCACCAGTTGAAGGCATACAAGCATTTTGCCGAGGGGAAATTCAAGCTTTTTCATTGGGCGTCGATCCAAAAGGATGGTCGGGGTCGATATCGAGATTCTGCGGGTCTCTGAGCGCCGGCGCCGCCCGTCAGGCGAAAACCGCCGCGATCCGCGCGGAGACCTCGTCGATCGATCCGATGCCGTGGATGTCCTTCACGATCTTCTTCGGCCGGTAATACGCGAGGCACGGCTCGCTCTGGTTCTTGTAGGTGTCGATCCGGTTCTGGATCACGGCCGGGTCGGCGTCGTCCGCGCGGCCTTCGATGGCGGCGCGTTTGGAGAGGCGCGAGCGGATTTCATCGTCGGAGATGGAGATATTGACGACGGCGTCGAGCCGGCGGTTTTTCTCGGACAGAATATTGTCCAGCGCCTCGGCCTGGGGTTTTGAGCGGGGGAATCCGTCGAGGAGAAATCCGCCCTTGACATCGTCCTGGCCGAGCCTCTCCCGCACCATCGCAATGGTGACTTCATCGGGGACGAGTTTCCCCTTGTTCGAATACTCCTTGGCCGTCCGGCCAAGTTCTGTGTTGTTCTTGATGTGATACCGGAACATGTCCCCGGTCGAAATGTGGGGGATGGAAAGAAGCGTCTTGAGCTTGACGGCCTGCGTGCCTTTTCCGGCGCCGGGCGGGCCGAAGAGAACGATGTTTTTACCGGGCATGATGGTCTCGCCTCCTCTGATTCGGGTTTGGTGAATCCTGATGAATCCACGCGCTGGACCCTACCTGCCGCAAGCTAAAAGGGAAATACTGCATATGCGGTACTCCCCCCGCGCCTACGCAAGGCCGAGCAGCGGGCAAAGAACAAAAAGGCCGAGCCAGAGGGTAAAGAAACCGATCACGTCGAATAGAATCCCGGCGCGGACCATTTTGGTGATCGGCACCAGACCCGAGCCGTAGACGATGGCGTTCGGCGGCGTCGACACCGGAAGGCAGAACCCGTAGCTGGCGCCGAGACACGCGCCGAGGGCCGGCGGCAGAAGCGGCACGCCGGCCTCTTTCGCCACCGCCATCGCCACCGGAATGACCATGCTCGCCGCCGCCGTGTTGGAGGTCAGTTCGCTCAAAACGATCGCCATCCCGATCGACAGGCCCGTGATCGGCCAGAGCGTGTGGACGTCGAGAATCCGGGTAAGGCCGCCGCCGAGCGCCTGCGCGACGCCGGTTTTGAACATCTGATCGCCCAAGCTAAGCCCGCCGCCGAAGAGCAGGATCGTCCCCCAGTCGATCCCGGCGGCGTCGCGCCACGTGAACGTCATGCGCTCGAATCGGCGGTCCAGCGGCATGAGGAAGAGAAGGCATCCGGCCAGGAGCGCGACGACCGATTCGTTCAGGCGCGCGTCAATCCATTTGAACGCCGGCGAACCGGACCCGCACGCAAGACCGATCGCGCCCGGAAGGATCCAGAGAGACACGGCGAGTCCGAAGGCGGCGAGGGTGTTGCGCTCGCCGGCGGACCAAAGAGGTGACGCTGCCCCCGTCTCTGTATTTTCCCCTCTCCCGCCTCTGGCGGGAGAGGGCAAGGGTGAGGGTGGCAAATGGCCGCCGGCGGGGTGCAAGACATACAGGAGACTGAAGAGCACGGCAAACATGACCGCTGTCAAAGGAACGCCGATCAGCATCCACTGAAAAAACGTGATCCGCACGCCCGCCTGCTCCGCGATGAATCCGATCCCGATCAGATTCGGCGGCGTTCCGACCGGCGTGGCCAGCCCTCCGACGCTTGAGGCGTACGCCGCCATGAGCATCAGCCCGCAGGCATAGCGGCGGCCGGCGTTCAGACTGCGGATGAGCCCGAGCGCGATCGGAAACATCATCGCCGTCGCCGCCGTGTTGCTGATCCACATCGAGAGAAACGCCGTGAGGCCGCCGAAGGCCAGCATCACGCGGGCGGGATGTCCCCGCACAAAACGCCACGCGAGAACGCTCGACGCGATCCGCCGGTCGAGCCCGTGCGTTGACATCGATTTCGCGAGGAAAAAACTTCCGATGAACAGAAAAATCAGCGGATGCGCGAACGGCGCGAAAATATTTTTCGCGCTGTCCACGCCGAGGAGCACGCACAGCGCCGCGCCCAAAAGCGCCGTCGCCGAAATCGGGATCGGCTCGCAGATCCAGTACGTCCCGACCAGCGCCAGAATCGCCGACAGCGCGTGTCCCTGCGCCGAAAGGGGCGCCGGCCAAAAAAAGATCAGAACGCCGAGCGCGGGCCCCAAGAGCAGCCCGGCCTGCGCCCGGCGTCGCGAAAAGCGCTCCTCCGCATCGGATAGTATCTCTCCGACCGCCCCTTCGTCGTGGATCATCAACACGCGCCGGTGTACGCCTTCCGCCGCGGTTTGTCAAACGACCTGCGCCCTTTTTCAGTGAAATACTGCAATTGCGGTATTGATTCTCTCCGATTCGATCATCTTAGATGAGCCTCGATGACGCGGACCGATTTGAAGAAGTGCCTCGCGGCGACGGCGGACGGCGCGTTCGCGATCGACGCGAAGAAGCGAATCATCCTCTGGAACGCCGCCGCCCGGCGGATCTTCGGCCGGACGTCCGGGGAAGTGCTCGGGCGGTGCTGTCACGAGGTGGTGGCCGGCTACGATGTCTTTTGCAATCCCTTTTGCAAGCGAGACTGTACCATCGCGTCGATGGTCCGGCGAGGCGAGATGCCGGAGCATTTCACGATCAAAACAAAGACCCGGACCGGCCGGGACCTGTGGCTGAGCGTGAGCATTGTCGTGCCGCCGATTCGTCCTGTGCGTAGCGGGCCGGTGATTGTCCATCTGTTCCGCCCGACGCAATGGTCGGATCGGCTTGACGTCACCGCCCGGGAAATCGGGACGCATCTTTCCCGGAGGATCGGCGGCGGGCGGCCGGCGAATCCCGCGCCGCCGCCGTCGCCCTTAAGCCGCCGGGAGCACCAGGTTCTCGGCCTGATGGCGGACGGCGTCGAGTCCAAGGCCATCGCCCAAAGACTGGGCATCAGCTATCCGACCGTCCGCGTCCATACGCGGAGCATCCTGTTGAAATTGAAATGCCACAGCAGGCTGGAAGCGGTCTCGGAGGCGCGCAAGCGCGGCTTCGTCTGAACGGGACCCCCGCCGCCGGAACCCGTCGCGGAAAGACACAATCCGCCTGAATAATAATGCAAACGCGCTAGAAAAACACCGCAATTGACGAATTGCCCCGCGCCGGGGGATGGCGGATAGTCACGGCAGTGTCTGTGTCGTACGCATCCATGGGTGCAGGCTCCGGGGCGTCTTCAGGGGGTTGGCCATGACAGGGCTGTCATTCGGTCAAGCAAACGGCGGTTTCGGAGGCAACGCGATGGTTGGAGTGCTCGGCGTGAATCGATCGGTGGTAGGCCGGACGGGAAGAGGGAAGGTGTGCGCCGTCCCTTCCGGGATTCGAATATCGAAAATCGCAATCCGAAACAAAAATGTCAAATTCTTGAACTACGAAAGGACGCGACCGGTTCTCCGTCTCGCTCTTTCGATCCTCTCCCTTCTGGCTTCCGGCTTCTGGCTCCTGGCGCCTGTCACCGTCGCCGAAGCCGCGTGGACCAACGCCGCCGAACCTTTGGGCGCCGGCGCGGGTTTGAGCACCAGTTCCATCCAGTGGGGCGATTACGACAATGACGGCGATCTCGATCTTGTCGTGTCCGGTTGGAATGTCGCGCTGACTCCTCGATTGATCGTGTACCGAAATAACGGCGGCGGAAGTTTCTCAAGCGCGTCCGAGCCGATGGGCGCCGGCGCGGGGGTTCGTGGAAGTTCCGTCCAGTGGGGTGATTACGACCGGGACGGCGACCTCGACTTCGCCGCGGCCGGAAATGACGACGTGAACCCCCGGCTGATCATATTCCGGAACAACGGCAGTGACAGTTTCACGAACGTGGCCGAGCCCAAGGGCGCCAATGCGGGGTTTAACACGGCGACCCTCGATTGGGGCGATTACGATAACGACGGCGACCTCGACCTTGCCGTGGCGGGACACGATGGCACAAACTACCGATTGATCGTCTACCGGAACAACGGCGGCGGAAGTTTCTCGAACGCGTCCGAGCCGATGGGCGTCAACGCCGGGCTGACCACGGGTTCCGTCCGGTGGGGCGACTACGACAACGACGGCGACCTTGACCTTGCCGTGTCGGGACAGGATGCAGGCACAAACAGTCGATTGATCGTCTACCGGAACAACGGCGGCGGAAGTTTCTCGAACGTGTGCGAGCCGAGGGGCGTGAATCTCGGCGTGGAATCCAGTTCCGTCCAGTGGGGCGATTACGACACCGACGGCGACCTTGACCTTCTGGTTTCGGGATATGAGAGCGCCACAACCAACAAACGATTGATCGTCTACCGGAACATCGGCGGCGACACTTTCACGAATGGGGCCGAGCCGATGGGCGTCAACGCGGGCGTGGGTTGGAGTTCCGTCCAGTGGGGCGACTATGACAACGACGGCGACCTCGACATCGCGGCCACGGGCGAGGACGGCGTGAACTACCGGCTGATCATCTGGCGGAACAACGGCGGCGACAGTTTCACGAACGTGGCCGAGCCGTTCGGCGCCAACCTGGGATTCTACAACAGCTCCATCGCGTGGGGCGACTACGACAACGACGGCGACATCGACTTGGCGGTATCGGGAGATACGGCCAGCGGCGGCGACAAGCGGCTCATCATCTTCCGCAACGACGCCAACGGCGCGGTGAACATTCGCCCGAACGCGCCGGCGCTGAATTACCCCAAAGGCGACACCATCACACTGGGTGACACTATCACGTTCCGGTGGACCGCCGTGACGGGCGACACGACTTGCACGGCCGCGATGACGTACAACCTGCGCATCGGTTCTACGACAGCGAACTGCAATTATTTCGCCGCTGACACCAACGACGCCGATTCGTCGGGCAATGCAGTCCTCGGCAACGTCCAGAACGACACATGGGCGCGGCTCGACACGGCGCTTCCGGTCGGCACGTACTACTGGTCGGTGCAGGCGGTGGACCAGGGGATGATGCGCTCCACGTGGGCGACGGCGGAGACGTTCGCCATCACGGCGCCGCCTGCATACTCCGGCCCGGACTGGTACGTGAACGACACGTCGACGTCGGGCGATTCGTGGACGAGCGCCATCGGCAGCGACACTAACGACGGGTCGGCGTCCGCGCCGTTTCGAACGATCATCAAGGCGCTCAACAGCGCCGAGTCCGGCGAGACCATCTACATCGACAAAGGCATTTTCGATTCGTACGTGGTTGTCAGCGCCACCGAAACAGCCGGAATCAGGATTGACACGAACAGTATCACGCTTATCGGCAAGGATTCCGCGTCGACGATCATCGACCCGCCGGGGGCGAAAACTGTCACGGGTCTCTACGGCATCTACGCCGACACGCAGACGGGTCTTCGCATCCAGAACATCGGCGTGACGGGGGCGTATGATGGGATCAAATTCGTCAACGTGGATGCATCGACGATCTCCGGCGACAGCGCTTGCTCCAACGGCGAGTACGGCATACTCCTGATGAACGGCTCCGACAGCAACACTGTCTCGACATCGATCACCGGGTTCAATTCCTCGATTGGGATACTCGTGACCGGTTCGAACTATAACGCTCTCGACAACGTCATCGCCGATTCGAACTCGAACGCCGGCGTCAATTTCTCGTCCTCGTCCTACGACACCGTCATGAACAGCACGATGAATTCGAACGGGTTCACCGGACTCGACTTGAACGGGGGATCCAACTATGTCATCACAGGCAACAAGGCGAACCAGAATTCATCCTACGGTTTCTATCTCGAAGCCGGAACCAACAACAACTCGGTGAAAAACAATACGGCGGATTCGAACGCGAGCGGCGGTTATTATCTGACCGGCGGCGCCGACACCAACACGCTCTCGTTCGACACCGCAATCGGGAGCGGTGACGGCATCAAGATTGTCAACAGCCGCAACAACACGATCGCAGCCTGCGTGGTGAGATTGAGCACGTGGAACGGGATCGTTCTGTCCGGCGCGCGCGACAACATCCTCGAAACCAACCTGTGCCGTTCGAACTCCATGGAGGGCATCCTCCTCGCGGACACGTCGAACTTCAACACCCTGCGGAACAACGTGTCGGAGACAAACACCTGGAGCGGGATCAAGATAGCAGGCGGCTCGTACGACACGGTGACGGGGAACACGGCGCGGTGGAATGCGATTTACGGCATCTGGCTGGACGACACAGCCACGAATAACGTTGTGAGGAACAACACTGTGTCGTCGAATGCCAATATCGGCATTTATCTGTCAGACGGTTCGGACACGAACACGGTGGACAGCAACACTGCCAATTCGAATTCGGACGGAATCAAACTCCAGGCGAGTCATGGCAACCTGGTCGTGTCGAACACAGCCGATTTCGACACTTACGACGGCATCGTGTTGTCGATGGCGAACCGCAACTTGGTGGAGACGAACACGTGTCGGTCGAACCTGCAGGTGGGGATACTGGTGGCGGACGGGTCGCAATACAATCTGGTGCGGAACAACACGGCTGACACAAACACGCAGGTCGGTATCAAAATGTTGAACAGTTCCTACGACACGGTAACCGCGAACACGGTTCGAGGAAACCTTCTCCAGGGAATCCTGCTGGATGGGTCGGACACGAACACGATTGACAGTAACACGTGCGACGTGAACGGGGACGGGATCAAGCTCTCGGCGAGCCACGGCAACACTGTGACGAACAACGCGGCGATATCCGACACGTAC